>Ga0265327_10000868_pt1 | contig 44811 bp, 49 predicted proteins | sample 41621metaG_FD_202089 | JGI IMG/M metagenome (GOLD analysis project Ga0265327, IMG submission 202089) | Rhizosphere microbial communities from Carex aquatilis grown in University of Washington, Seatle, WA, United States - 4-16-21 metaG | ecosystem: Host-associated > Plants > Roots > Rhizosphere... | reverse complement strand
TACACCCGCGACGAGGAGAGCGACACCTCCGGCCACGTCCTGGCCGAGCGGGTCACCGGGGCCGGCCACGTGCTGGCGGCCAAAGAGATCGTCAAGGATGACGTCAGTCAGATCCGCGGCCAGATCTCCGCCTGGGCGGCCAGTGGCGATATCGACGCCATCATCACCACCGGCGGAACGGGCATCACCGGCCGCGACGTGACGCCCGAGGCCGTGGAGCCGCTGTTCGACAAGAAGATCGACGGCTTCTCGGTGATCTTCCACCTGGTGTCCTATCAGTCGGTGGGGCTGTCGACCCTGCAATCGCGGGCGATCGCCGGCCTGATCAAGGGGGTGTTCGTGTTCTGCCTGCCGGGGTCGAACGGGGCGGTTAAGGACGGCTGGGACAAGGTGATCTCCGCCCAGCTCGACAGCCGCCATGGCCCCTGCAACATGGTGGAGCTGATGCCCCGCCTGCTCGAGACCTGAGCCCGGGTCTTGGGCAAGCTCACCCATATCGACGAGACCGGCCGCGCCAACATGGTGGACGTCTCGGCCAAGGCGGTCACCGCCCGGGAGGCCGTGGCCGAGGGCTTCGTGCGCATGGCGCCGGCCACTCTGGCCCTGGCGCTGTCCGGCGACGCCAAGAAGGGCGATGTGCGCGCGACCGCGGAGATCGCCGGCATCATGGCCGCCAAGAAGACCTCTGACCTGATCCCGCTGTGCCACCCCCTGGCCCTGACCAAGGTCGAGGTGCGGGTTGAGCCGGCCGAGGGCGGCCTGGCGGTCACCGCCAGGGTGCGGACCTCCGGCCAGACCGGGGTGGAGATGGAGGCGCTGACCGCCGTCTCGGTGGCCTGCCTCACCGTCTATGACATGCTGAAGGCGGCGGAGAAGGGCATGACCATCGAGGGCGTGCGCCTGCTGGCCAAGTCCGGCGGCAAATCCGGCGACTGGGCCCGTTCATGAAGTTGATGACGGTGGAGGCCGCGCGCGCCGCCATGCTGGCGGAGGCCGAGGCCCTGCCGGCCGAGACTGCGCCCCTGGCCGAGGCCATGGGCCGTGTGCTGGCGGCCGATGTCGCCGCCCGCCGTGACCAGCCGCCCTTCACCAATTCCGCCATGGACGGATGGGCGGTGCGGTCCGCCGACGCCCCGGGCGCCCTGGCGATCATGGGCGAAAGCGCCGCGGGCCATGGCTATGAGGCCGAGCTCGGCCCCGGCCAGGCCGTGCGGATCTTCACCGGCGCCGCCCTGCCCAGGGGCAGCGACGCCGTGGTGATCCAGGAGGACGCGATCCGCGAAGGCGACCGGGTCACCGTGCCCGCCGCCCGGCCCGGCGACAATGTCCGCGAAGCCGGCCGCGATTTCCGGGCGGGTGACGTGCTGCTGGCGAAGGGCTTGCGCATCGACCCTTGGCGCCTGTCCCTGGCGGCCTCAGCCGGCCATGCCGAGCTCAGCGTGCATCGCCGCCCCCGGGTGGCGATCCTCTCCACCGGCGAGGAGATCGTCGACGCCCCCGCCCAGCCGGGCCCGTTCCAGATCTACGATTCCGGGTCCCCGGCGCTGAAGGCGATGGCCGAGACCTGGGGCGCCACGGCCACGCGGGTTTCCGGCGTGCGGGACAATCTCGAGGCGGTGATCGCGGCGCTGCGCGGCGCCGAGGCTGACCTGGTGGTCACGGTGGGCGGGGCCTCGGTGGGGGACCACGACCTGGTGCGCACCGCCGCCCAGGCGCTAGGCCTGTCGTTGCGGGTGGAGAGCGTCGCCGTCCGCCCGGGCAAGCCCACCTTCTTCGGCGTCCTGTCCGATGGCCGCCGCCTGCTGGGCCTGCCCGGCAACCCGGCCTCGGCCTTCGTCTGCGCCGAGCTTTTCCTGCGGCCGCTGGTGACCGCCCTCAGCGGCCAGGCCACCCCCTCGCGCCTGGTCCGCGCGCGCCTGGCCCAACCGCTCGCCGCCAATGGCCCTCGGGAGCACTGGATGCGCGCACGCCTTGATCCCGCCGAGGCGGGCGGCTGGTCGGTGACCCCCTATGGCGACCAGGATTCGTCCCTGGTGACGGTCTTCGCCGCCGCCGACGCCCTGCTGCGCCGCGCCGCCGGCGCCCCAGCCGCCGGGATCGGTCAGGCGGTCGACGTGCTGTTGCTGGATCGCGCCTAGGGCACGCCGGGCCGGACCGGAGCGGATACCGTCTGTTTCGGCGCGACCCTGACGGGCCGCCCGGTAGAACCGGACCAACTGCGGTTGTCCGAGGATCCCCATGTCGAGCATCTCCCCCCGTTCCGGTGCTGGCCGTGGCCTGGCCCTGGCCGCGCTCCTGCTGGCGGCGGCGTTCCTGCCCTCCGCTGCGACGCAGGCGGCCGCACCCGGCTTCGTCCAGCGCGGCCTGCCCGGCCCCTTCCACGCCGCCCTGGAGCCCCTGGCCGGGGACTGGAATGTGGACAAGCAGATCTTCATCGCCATCGGCTCCCCGGCCCACCCCGCCACATCCTCAGGCGTGGTCTCCCACCGGACCTGGGTCGGCGGCGGCAAGCACCTCATGGATGTCACCGAAGGCAAGGTTGGCGGCGAGGCCTATTACCGCCTGGGCGTGCTGGGCTTCAGCAATGTGGACCACCGCTACGAATGGGTGACCTTCGATGCGCTCAACGCCAACCAGATGCTCTATTACAGCCGGCCGCTGAAGGCTCCGGACGGGGTGCTGGAACTGCGCGGCGTCTTCACCGATCAGGGCCTCCTGGGGGAGGCCTGGGCCGGCAAGTCGATCCCCATGCGGACCGTGATCCAGATCGAGGGGCCGGATCGCCACGTGATCGACCTCTATTTCGACCCGCCGGGCAAGCCGGAAATCCTCATCGACCGCTCGGTCTATACCCGCATCAAGCCCTGAGGACCGGCATGCAACATCTGGTCATCCTGCGCATGCGGCCGGGCGCCGCCGAGGACCGCGTCGCCGCCCAGCGCAAGGCCGAGGTCGGCCGGGTCTGGGAGCTCATCGCCGCCGATGTTTTGCGATGGATTCATTTCATCCCCGGTCCCGGCGTGGCCATGGTGCTGGAGACCCCGGACCTCGCCGCCGCCCAGGCCCATGTCCGCGACCTGCCCATGATCCGCGAGGGCCTCGCCGAGGCTGAGGTGCTGCCCATGAGCCCCTTCACCGGCCTTGCAGCCCTGTTCGCCGCCTGAGCCGGCTCATGCCGCCAGTCATTGCCCTGGGCCTCGCCCGGGCCCGACCGGGCCGGGAGGACGAGCTCGGCCGCCGTCTGGCCGCTCTGATCGCCCCCACCCACGCAGAGCCCGGCTGCCGCGCCTACGAGCTCTTTCGCTCGCAGACCGACCCCGCCGTCTGGGTGTTGCAGGAGAGCTGGGCCTCGGCCGCCGACCTTGAGCGGCATGTGACGAGCCCGCATCTGCGGGCCTTCCTCGCTCAGGCGGATCAGGTGCTCGACGGCCCGCCCATCAGCCACGTCCTTATCCCGGTCGGCTGATCAGAAGTCCGGCCGGGAGGGATGGTCCGCCACGAGGGCCCGGCCGTCGGAGCGCGCCACGACGGAATGGCGGGCATTGGCAGGGACGATCGCGACCATGCCCGGCCCGGCGATCTCCGTCGCTCCGTCAATCGTCACGGTCAGTTCGCCCTCCAGGACCTGCCAGACCTCCTCCTGCGGGTGGCTGTGCTCATGAATCTCGGCGCCGGCCACGAAGCGCCAGTCGGCGAAGGTCATGGTCTTCGAACTGAAGATCCGCCCGAACCATCCGGGCCGTTTCTCCACCTCTGGCAGCTGCCGGGCGTCGAGGATTGGCATGGCGTCCCTACTCCGCGGCGACCTTGTCCCGCTTGGGCTGGATCTGCCGGTCGGGACCGGCCGCCCGCGCGTGGCGCAGGGACATGATCTCCCCGATCACCGAAACCGCCACCTCCCAGGGGGCCTTGCCGCCGATGTCCAGGCCGATCGGAGCGTGGACCCGGGCCAGGGTGGCCTCGGCAACCCCGGCCGCGCGGAGCGGGGCGAGCCGCTCCGGCAGGCGCTTGCGGGCGCCCAGCAGCCCCACATAGCCGGCCTGGGACGGCAGGGCGGCGGCCAGGGCCTCCCGGTCGAGGTCGAGATTGTGGGTGGCGATGGCGATGGCGGTCCAGGCGTCGACGCCGATGGCGTCCAGGGCCGCCTGGGGCTCGTCCCGGCGATAGGCGACGCCCGCCACCGGCGGCGGGGTCTCCGGGCCCTTGGGCCGCACCAGGGTGGTCTCAAGCCCGCTCTGGGCGCCCAGCTGGGCGATGGCGATGGCGGTGGGATCGGCGCCGAACACCACCAGCCGGGGCGCCGGATCGTACCGCTGGAGGATGGCCCCATCCCAGGCCTTGGCCGCGTCGGGCGCCGCGCAGACGCGGGTCTCCCCATCGGTGATCCACACCACCGGCCGCCGCTCCGTCTCCGCCGCCATCAACTCGGCCAGGGCCGGGTCTTCCGCCGCGACCCGCTCGAGGAAGATCTCGATCCGCGCCCCGCAAAGCAGCTGGATATCCGGCCAGGGACTGCCGGCCCCATAGACCAGCCGGCGGGGCTCGCCGTCCTCCAGGCAGGCATAGGCGTGGTCGGCCACGTCGGACTCCACGCAGCCGCCGGAAAAATATCCGGCGACGATATGTTTTCCGGCAGGACCATTTTCGTCGTGGGCCGCCGCGGCGAACACCATCTGGGTCCCCACAGGTCGCGGGCCACCGCCTTCGACGGCGGTCAAAGTCGCCAGCACCATGGGGGTTTTGGCCCGCCAGGCCTGGCGCAGGGCGGGCCGGACATCGTCGGCCAGGCCGAACATCGGCCAGTCGGGTAAGGGCTCGCGCATCCCGGTCAGCTTAACCCCCTGATAAGATTCCAGACACCGCTTCTTTAGGCATTGGCGCCTAGATGGGGGCTGAAACTACTCGTAACCAGCGTCGTTCCCACTTCATGACCTCTCCGCTTTCCAAGCTGGGCCTCGGCTCCGGGCAGTTCGGCCTGGATCAGGCCAGTGTGCGCGGCCGGCCCCCGGCCGCCGAGGTGCGCGATATCCTGGAGATCGCGGCGCGGTCGCGCCTGGGCGTCCTCGACGTCACCGGCCGGTCGAACCAGGCGGAAACCGCCATCGGCGAGGCCATGCCGCGGCCCAATCCGTTCCAGGTCTGCATCTCCACGGTCCGCGCCGATCGCGGCCCCGACCTGGTGGAAGCCGAGGCCCGCGCCGCCCTGCGCCGCCTGGGGGTGGACCAGGCCGAATGCATCTTCGTGCCCTCGGCGTCCGAACTGTTCGGCCCGCACGGCCTGGCCCTGTGGGACCGGCTGCGGGCGCTGAAGGACGAGGGCCTGACCCGCAAGATTGGCGTCTCGGTCTTCGCCTCCGACGATCCCCTGGGCCTCGCCCGCCGCTTCCGGCCCGATGTGGTCCAGGCGCCCGCCAGCCTGCTGGATCAGCGGCTGCTGGTGGACGGCACCCTGGCCGCCATTGTCGATCTGGGGATCGAGGTGCACCTGCGCTCCATCTTCCTCAACGGCCTGATCCTGCTGCCCCCCGACCGCGCCCCCAATCACCTGAAGGCCGCGGCGACCCGCATCCTCAAGGCCCGGCGGATGATCGCCGAGGGCAAGTCCGACCCGCTGCAGGCGGCGCTGGGCTTCGCGCTGTCCCGTCCCGAAGCCTCCACCGTCCTGGTGGGCGTGGCCTCGGGCGCCGAGCTCAATGCGGTGATCCGCGCCGCGGCGAGCCCGCCCCCCGATCTCGACTGGGATGAGATGGCCATCGACGATCCGGTGGCCCTCGACCCCCGCGCCTGGGCGGCCGCCTGACCTAGCCGGCCCCAGCCCGCGCAGAGCTCGGAAGGAGCCGCGCAGATGATCCTCGCCATCCTCCAGGTCCGCATGACCTCCCCGCGCCTGCCCGGCAAGGCGCTCGCCCCCCTGCGCGGCGAGCCCATGGTGTGGCGTCAGATCGAGCGGCTGAAGCTCGCCCGCTCGCTGTCCCGGATCCTGGTAGCCACCAGCGGCGAGACCGCCGACGATCCCCTGGCCAGTTTCCTGGTGTCCCGCGGCCAGACCGTGTTCCGGGGGGCGGCCGAGAACCTCACCCGCCGGTTCCTGCGCTGCGTGGAGGCCGCCGGCCCGGTCACCCATGTGGTGCGGATCAAGGGCGACAGCCCCTTCGTGGACCCCGCCCTGATCGACGAGGCCGTGAGCCTGGCCCGGACCACCGGCGCGGCCTATGCCGGTAACCGGGTGACCCCGAGCTTTCCCCACGGCCTGGAGGTGGAGGTGGTGACGGTGGAGGCCCTGAACCGCACCGCCGCCGAGGCCGACGAAGCCACCGCCGCCGGATCCTCGCCCCTGGCCCAGATCCGCCGCAATCCCGACCGCTATCCCCAGGCCCATCTCGTCGCCCCGCGGGACGCCTCCAGGCTCGACTGGCGGGTCAAGACCCCCGCCGACCTGGCATTTGCGCGAGGGGTCTATGACGCCCTGCATCCCGCCGATCCGGGCTTCGGCTACGAAGATGTCCTGGGCCTGCTGCAGGGCCGCCAGGACCTGGGGCGCTGGGCGGCCTGAGGGCGGGGCCGGGGGCTTCAAAGTGGAACGCGGAGATCGCAGAGAAGCGCGGAGAGCGCAGAGCTCACAGGCCGTTCACGAAGCGGCTGATCGGCGATGTTACACTTCGCGTACCCGCCCCTAGAGCTTGATTTCCGGCGCTCGTATCCAGGCTCGCGAAACCCGCACATGCTCGTCGCCAATCTCGATCCACATGGGCTGCTCCGGATTGGCCTGCCGCCGCTCCCATTCCTGTTGGATGATTGGGAGCTCAGTCTTGAGGCGCGCGGCAGCGCGGTGCTGCTGGCATCGCATTTCCACCCGGCAAAGGCTGTTGGCATAGCGCTCGCTCAGCGCGGCGTCCGCCTTCAGGATTTTCCGGAAGTCCTTCCAGTTGTGGGTCACTAACACCAGACCCTCTTCCCGGCAGGCCGTGGCGACGACTTCATCTGGCGAGTCATTCAGCATGACGTCGCGCAAGCGCGTCAGCTTGTGACCTGCGTTGACGATCTCGACTCCAACGGAATCCGCCACATCATTGTCGGTGAAGAAGGGAATGATCGCCCCACCACCCATCAGGCGGCGGCGACGTCCTGCCCATACGCAAGGGCGGCCTCAATATCCTTAGCGGTCAGGTCAGGAAACTCGCGAAGGATGTGCGCGGTGGAGTAGCCAGCGTCGGCGTACCCCTTGATCGCGCTTACCGGAATCCGGGTCCCGGCAAGCACGGGGACCATGTTGTTCACGTATTTGGTCCTGATGACCTTGCCGACCTTTTTGGCGTCTCGCTCGTTAAGCGAGGCGACCGCATGCTGGGTGTCGGAAATGGCAATCCGAAGCGGAAGCTCCAGCACCTGCTGAGCGGTGCTTGCCTCGTACCGATCTTCGGTATCGGGCTCCTGATAGACCACCTTGCCCCGGTGAACCCAAAGCGACGACTTGGCCCACCGATCATCGCCCAGGTGGCCCATCCCTGCTGCCGCCTTGCGCAGTTCCGGCATGGTCACGTTGTAGATGTTGCGGAGTTGGTTCAGCACCCGAAGCGAAACGATGTCCCGGAAAGAATAGATCCGATTGAAGGCGCGACTTCCCGATCCCGAAAACGCGGGCTTAAAGAAGTCAGTCCGATCCCAGCGGCGCAGTTGCGCCCGGGTCACGCCGCTAAGGCGTTCGGCTTGCTCCTCAGAGAATGCGCCTATGACGTTGCTATCGCTCATGACCTGCCTTCGCAGGTTCGCATCTTGAGCGTAAACCAAGAACAAATCAAGAATTTTCTTTGTGAATCAAACACTTGATTATGCTAGGGCTTTTCCGTTGAGGGGGCTTTCGGCGGAGTCGCTACGGTTGAGAATGCTCTTTCGAACGCCGTAGGGTCCTCCGACGCCTCACCCGACACCCTCCGCGCGCTCTGCGCTCTTTTGCGGCCTCTGCGTTGGTCTTTGAAACCACCGCTAGGGTCGAGTCGAACAAAACAAGAACGATCGACCGGAGTCAACTGCTGAGGATCGAAGGTCGCCAACCAGCGCGCCGCGTCTACCCCACCCACGCCCCGTAGGGATCGGCGAAGGGCTTGCCCAGGGCCTCGGCCACCGCCGGGTGGGTGATCTGGCCGGCCAGGACGTTGAGGCCCTTGGCCAGGTGCCGGTTGGTCTTCAGCGCGTCCAGGCCCTTGTCCGCCAGTTGCAGGCCGAAGGGCAGGGTGGCGTGGCCGAGGGCCTCCGAGGAGGTGCGCGGCGCGGCGCCCGGCATGTTGGCGACGCAGTAATGCACCACGCCGTCGATGGTGTAGGTGGGGTCCAGGTGGGTGGTGGGGCGGCTGGTCTCGAAACAGCCCCCCTGGTCGATGGAGACATCCACCAGCACCGAGCCCGGCTTCATGCGGCTGAGATGCTCGCGACGCACCAGCTTGGGCGCCGCGGCCCCGGCGGTGAGCACGGCGCCGATCACCACATCGGCCTTGAGGATCTCCTCCTCCACGGCGTCGATGGAGGAATAGCGGGTGAGCACCCGGCCCAGGAACATGTCGTCCAGCACCCGCATCCGCGGGATGGAGCGCTCCAGCACCACCACCTCGGCGCCCAGGCCGGCGGCCATGCGCGCGGCGTTGGTCCCGACGACCCCGCCGCCGAGGACGCAGATCCGGGCCGGGGGCACGCCAGGGACGCCGGACAGCAGCAGGCCCATGCCGCCATTGTGCTTCAGGAGGGTCTCGCCGGCGGAGAACACCGCGATGCGGCCGGCCACCTCCGACATGGGCGCCAGCAGCGGCAGGCCGCCTTGCGGATCGGTGACGGTCTCATAGGCGATGGCGGCGCAGCCGGATTTCAGCAGGCCCTCGGTCTGGGCCGGGTCCGGCGCCAGGTGCAGATAGGTGAACAGGATGTGCTCGGAGGTGAGCCGGGCCCATTCCACGGCCTGGGGCTCCTTCACCTTGACGATCATCCTGGCGCTGGAGAACACCGCCGCGGCGTCGGCGACGATACTGGCCCCGGCCCGGCGATAGGCGTCGTCGGAATAGCCCGCCCCGGCGCCGGCCTCGGTCTCCACCAGCACCTGGTGCCCATGGGTGACATATTCGCGGACCGCGGTGGGGGTCAGCCCCACCCGATATTCGTCCGCCTTGATCTCGCGGGGAACGCCAACCTGCATCTCAAGTCTCCTGAGAAAAGCTTTCCACCCCGGGGCCGGTTTGAGGGCAGGTCCCGCCCCGCGTCAATCTAAAACACAGTCCGCCATGCCCTCTCGCCGCACGGTCCCGGCCGCGGCCCCGATCTTCCCGGAGCGCTTGCGCACATAGGGGCCGGGCCGGTCCGCCTGCCACTTCAGCGGGCTGGGGAGGATCGCCGCCAGCCGCGCGGCCTGGGCGGGATTGAGCCGGTCGGCGCCAATCCCGAAATTCTTCAGCGAGGCCGCCTCGGCCCCATAGAGCCCCGGCCCCCATTCCACGCTGTTGAGATAGACCTCCATGATCCGGCGCTTGCCCCACAGCCCCTCGATCAGCACGGTGAAATAGGCCTCCAGGCCTTTGCGCACATAGTCCCGGGAGGGCCAGAGGAAGACGTTCTTCGCCGTCTGCTGGGTGATGGTGGAGCCGCCCCGCACCTTTCCCGAGCGTTCGTTATGAGCCATGGCCTTCTGCATGGCCTCGAAATCGAAGCCGTGATGCTCGCAGAACTTGGCGTCCTCGGCGGCGATCACCGAGCGGGTGAGCTGGGGCGAGATCTGGTCGATGGGCCGCCAGGTGCGGTTGAAGCCGTGCCCCTCGAAGGTGCGCTCCACCATCAGCCAGGTGATAGGCGGCGGCAGAAAGCGATAGACCGCCACGGTAAGGATCGGCCCGATCAGGCCGAACACCAGCACGATCACCACCACGAAGCGGCCGATGCGCGCCAGGGAGACGCCGCTGTTCTGGGACTTTCGGGGACTCAAGGGTTGTCCTTGCCTTGACCTAACGGCCCAGTGCTAGCGATGCCGCGGCAGGGGTCAAGCCGCCGGAGAAAATGCAGATGGACGTCGCCGAAGCCGTGGCCCGCCGGGTCTCGATCCGGGCCTTCAAGCCGGACACCCCGCCCGCCGCCACGATCCGGGAGATCCTCGAGCGCGCCGCCCGCGCGCCCTCCGGCGGAAATCTGCAGCCCTGGCGGGTCTGGGCCCTGGCGGGGGACGCCCTGGCCGACCTCAAGGCCAGGGTGGCCGCCAACCCGTTCGGCGAGACGCCGGAATACGACGTCTATCCCCCCAATCTCTGGGATCCCTTCCGCACCCGCCGCTACCAGAACGGCGAGGACCTCTACGCCTCGATCAGCATCCCCCGGGAGGACAAGCCCGCGCGCCTTCGCCAGCTGGCCAGGAACGGCGAGCTGTTCGGCGCCCCGGTCGGCCTGTTCTTCTGCCTGGATCGCAAGCTCGGCCCGCCCCAATGGGCGGACCTGGGCATGTATATGCAGACTGTCATGCTGCTGGCCGCCGAGCAGGGGCTCGACACCTGCGCCCAGGAATATTGGGCGCGCTATCCGAAGACCCTGGCCGAGGTCCTGGGCCTGCCTGACGACCACATGGTGTTCTCCGGCATGGCGCTGGGCTGGCGGGACGAGACGGCGCCCATCAACACCCTGCGCTCGGCGCGCGATCCCTTCGAGGTCTGGGGCGAGTTGCGGGGGTTCGAAGGCTAGATCAATGGCCGAACAGGCGCGGGAAAGAGGCCTTGAACACGTCCTTCAAGCCGCTCGTCGGCGCCGCCATGGCCTGCAGCAGGGCGAGGGCCCGGCCGGCGGCGCCCTGGAACTCGAAGGCGACCGCCTCGAACTCGCAGCTGCGGATCTCCGGCGGAACTCCACCGGTATAGACCAGCACCGCGCGTTGGAACCGGCAGCGCTCGAAGCTGGCCCCGTCCAGCAGGACTTCGCCGCTCAAGGTCTCGTCCTCGAACACGCGCGCCTGATCGTCTTCGCCCCTCACGCGGGCCCGGGGCCGAGATGGAACATGACTGACTTGCCGACCCACGCAAACGCTCCTGGAACTCTGATCCTGTTCCAACGCTGCGCCTGCGGGTTTGATCCCTAGCTCAGGCGGATCAGCTCGCCTCCAGCACTCCGGCGCCGCCCTCTTCGTCGCCCCAGGCGATGCGCTTGCCGTCGGGAGTCATGGAGAGCGCGCTGATGGCCGCGCCCTTGCCGGCCTTCAGCATGTCGATCTTCTGGTGCGACAGGTCGCAGACCCAGACCCGCCCGTCGTCCAGCCCCGCCGCGACCCGGCCGCTGGCCGGCGTGCCCGCCACCCGCACCACCATGGCGGCTTCGTCGAATCCGACCTCGGCGGCTTGCTTGCCCAGGGGACCGGCGGGGCCTGAGAACGGCCAGACCACCACGCCATTGGCTCCGGAGGTGGCCAGCATCTGTCCCTTAGCCAGGAACACCATGCTCTTCACCTTGGCCGGGTAGCCGCCCATCTTCAGGTTCTTCTCATCGGCCACCCGCCAGCCGTGCAGCTGGTTCTCCTGCATGGCGCTCATCAGGAACTTGCCGTCCGGGCTCCAGGCGACGCCCACATGGCTGCCTGCCCATTTCAGAACCTGGGGCTTCTGCTCGGCGATACGGGCGTACCAGAGGAAGGCGCCGCCATAGGAGGCCGCGGCGATCCGGCGGCCCTTGGGGTCGAAGGCCAGGTCGGCCACCGACTTCTCATGCGCGAACACCCGGGCGAAGGCCGGATCGGCCAGATCGCGCACATGCAGGTCGCGCCCGGCGGCGAAGGCCAGCAGCCGGGATTCCGAACTGGCCGCCACCGCTTCGATCCACCGGCCGGGAATCCTGGCCAGTTCTTCGGCGCCCGAGGCCCGCGACCAGACGACGCGGCCATCATCGCCGCCGGTGAGCAGGCCGTCCCCCGTGGGGTGGGCGCAGGCGGACAGGGCGACCCCGTCATGGGCGGCCACCGTCTCCCCGGACTCGAAGCGGACCGTGCCGTCCCCCAGGGCGAAGCAGGCCTTGCCGGAGCGGTCAAACAGGGCGGCGGTGATGTAGGCGTCGAAGGCGAAGGTCATGGGCGCTTCCATAAACGTCGAACGCGGGTCTTGGCGAGGGCCCGTCCGCGTCGGGAATTCGCGTCTGGGGCGCACGGGAAGACGGCAGGGCGCGATCGCAGCCCCGCTCGCGCCGGTTGGGGCTTTACAAGTCCGATTCGATTGGCGATGGGTGTCTCGACTAGATGGGCGCCGGCCTCGCGCGTCCCAAGGGAAGGAATTTCATATGGGTGCGAAGCTGGGTGGCGGGGGCGGCGGCAAGTTCGAGCTCGGCCAGAACAGCGACATCAACGTTACGCCGTTCGTCGACGTGATGCTGGTGCTCCTCATCATCTTCATGGTGGCGATTCCCGCCGCCACGGTGTCCATCAAGCTGGACCTGCCGCCGGCGATTCCGCCGCCGCCCGGGGCCAAGCTCGAAGAGCCCACCGTGATCAACATCCAGGGCAATGGCGGCGTCTATATCGGGGAAATCCCGACCTCGGTCGCCACCCTGCCGGCCGATCTGGCCCGCAAGCTGAACAAGCCGGACCCGACCCAGGAACGCGTCTATATCCGCGCCGACCGTACGGTGCGCTACGGCAACTTCATGGAAGTCATGAACACCCTTCAGGGCAACGGCTACTTCCAGGTCGCGCTGATCAACGAAGAGCTCTAGGCCCTTCGGACATCGCCAAGAGATCGAGCCCGCCCGGGGAAACCCTGGCGGGCTTCTTCTTGGGCGCCAGCCCCCGCCACCCCAGCCCAAACGCGCGTCATCCTCCGGCCGGCCGCAGGTCGGTCCGGGGGACCCAGACAGATTCGCCAATTCGCGTGACGCTGCTTGGGTCCCCCGGATCGTCTTTCAGACGACCGGAGGATGACGATGGTGATGTCGGGTATTTACAAACGTAATCGCTCGTCCCATCCTCGAAAATGACGATCGTAAAATCGATCGCGTTTGAGGAGGACATCCCATGGCGGTGAAGCTGAACACCCGGGGCGGGCGCTATGCCCTCGGCCAGAACAGCGACATCAACATCACCCCGTTCGTGGACGTGATGCTGGTCCTGATGATCATCTTCATGGTGGCCCTGCCCGCCGCCACCACCACGATCCCACTCAACCTGCCGCCGGCCCGCGCGCCCACGACCCCGACGCCGGACCCGGTGGTGATCAATATCCAGCCCGGCGGGCTTTATGTGGGCGACGTCCCCACCACCCTCGACGCCCTGCCGCGCGACCTGGGCCGGGCGCTGAGCGGCGCAGGGCCCGGCGCGACCCAGGTCTATGTCCGCGCCGAACGCAAGGTCCGCTACGCCCGGTTCATGGCGGTGATGGACACCCTGCACGGATCCGGCTTCGGCCAGATCGGGCTGGTGGGCGAGGACCTTTAGGCGGCGCAGGCCTCGAAGCCTTCGCGCAGCGCAGCCTCGTCGAGGTTGCGCCCGATGAACACCAGCTTGGAGGACCGGGGCTCGCCGGCCTTCCAGTCCCGCTGGAAGTCGCCCTCCAGGATCATGTGCACCGCCTGGAACACCAGCCGTCGGTCTTCGCCCGCCACGTCGAGAATGCCCTTGGCCCGCAGGATGTCCGGGCCCTGGGTCTGCAGCACGTCGTTCAGCCAGGCGGTGACCCGATTGCCGTTCAGCGGCCGGTCGAGGGTGAGCGCGACGCCGCGTATGCCCGCGTCGGCCACATGGTCGTGATGAGAATGGTCATGATCATGATGGTCATGGTCATGGGCGTGCCCGTGGTCATGGTCGCAATCCTCGTCATGCACATGCCCAGGCTCCCCATGGGCGGGGTTGAGGAATTCCGGCTGCAGCTCGGTGATCCGCGCCAGGTCGAAGCCACCCCGGCCGAGGATCAGCTCCAGAGGCACATTGGAGCGCTGGGCCCGATGGATCGGCGCCAGCGGGTTCAGCCGGCGGATCCGCGCCTCCACGTCCCGCAGCTGGGCCTCGGTCACCAGGTCGGTCTTGTTGAGCACGATCTGGTCGGCGAAGGCCACCTGCTCCACCGCTTCCTTGGAGTCGGCCAGGCGCAAAGGCAGGTGCATGGCGTCCACCACCGTGGTGACGCTGTCCAGATAGGTGCGGGCCCGCACGTCCTCGTCCACGAAGAAGGTCTGGGCCACAGGGCCGGGATCGGCCAGGCCCGTGGTCTCGATGATGATGGCGTCGAAGCCGCGCCCGCCTTTGAGAGCCTGGCGCTTCATCAGGCCGGACAGCACCCGGATCAGGTCGCCGCGCACCGTGCAGCAGACGCAGCCGTTGTTCATCTCGAAGACTTCCTCGTCGGCGCCGACGATCAGGTCGTTATCGATGCCCACCTCGCCGAACTCGTTGACGATGACGGCGTAGCGCTTGCCATGGTCCTCGGTGAGGATGCGGTTCAGGAGCGTGGTCTTGCCGGCGCCGAGATAGCCGGTGAGCACGGTGACGGGGGTCTTGTCGGTCATGGGGCACATCTAGTCATTGATGCGCCGATAGGGAACAGCCTCGCGTCAGGAGGCCACGGCGGCGCTCGTTTCATCAGCGTTAACACATGATTGATACCGTCCGCGACGAGGCGCCGACTTGACGGCGCACCCCGGATCAGGCGTCAAACATGGCGATGGATCGCGTCCTTGAACCGTCTTTCGAGACCCCACGCGCCGGCGGCCGGTTGCTGAGCCTGCCTGCCCGTGCGCTGAGTTCGGTATTCTGGACCGCCGCGGACCTGGCCTATGCCGCCTGGACGACCGTCGCCGGCGGCCGTCAGGTCTTCCCTGCCGACATCCTGGCCGACCCGGCTGCGGCTGAACCCAGGCCCCTGCACCACCATGTCGCGCGTCACTGGCCGGTGGCGGCGCTCGGCGGCCTCACCGCCTTCGCCCTGGTGATGAGCGAGGCCGGTCCCGGCCACACCGCCGCCCGGGTCCACACCCGGATCAACATCACGCCGAACCAGGTGGTCTTCGCCGCCACCGCAGCGCCCCGCAGCCATCGCACGGCGCAGGCGCCGGCGGAGCTTCAGGCCCAGCTCGCCGAGCTGGCCGCCCGCTATCATGAGCCGGTGGGGGTGGCGGTCTCCGACGTCGAGAAGGGCTGGGTCGCCTCGGTGGCGGGGGATTCGCCCTTCCCGCAGCAGAGTGTCTCCAAGCTGTGGGTGGCCATCACCGCGCTGGACGCCATCGACAACGGCCGTCTGAAGCTCGACCAGTCCATCGTGCTGGGCCCGCAGGACCGCAGCGTCTTCAACCAGCCCATCGCCTACCGGATCGAGACCTCCGGCTACACCACCACCATCCACGACCTGCTGCGCCGCGCCCTGATCCAGAGCGACAACGCCGCCAATGACAAGCTGATGGCCACTGTGGGCGGCCCGGCCGCCGTTCTCGAGGTCCTGCGCCGCAAGGAGATCGAGGGCATCAAGCTGGCGGAGGACGAGAAGCACCTGCAGGCCCACATCGCCGGCATGACCTGGTCCCCGGCCCTGTCGCCCTTCGGCGCCTTCGATCAGGCCCGCGCCCATCTGCCCCGCGACGTGCGGGAAGCGGCGATGGCGGCCTATCTGGCCAATCCCTATGACGGCGCCACCCCTATCGGCATGGTCTCGGCCCTGGCGGCCCTGAAGCGCGGCGAGCTGCTCTCCAGGGAGAGCACCGACGTCATCCTGGAGACCATGGCCAAGGCCACCACCGGGCCGCGGCGCCTGCGCGGCGGCCTGCCCCGGGACTGGTCCATCGCCCACAAGACCGGCACCGGTCAGGACTATAAGGGCGCCTCCATCGGCATCAATGACGTGGCCGTGCTCACCGCGCCTGACGGTCACGCCTATACCGTCGCCGTGCTCATGCGCCGCACCGCCAAGCCGGTGTCCGAGCGGCTGGAGTTCATGCAGTCGATCTCCAAGGCCGTGGTGGCCTATTGGGAAACCCATCGCGACACCGCGCCCCAGCAGACCATCGCCCAGCTGAAGACCCACGGTCCTTCGACCGGGGACTGACGGGCGGGACGGGACGGGAAATTGCCCCCCCGCCGCTCATCCCGGCGAATGCCGGGACCCAGATGACATAGCTCTGCGACAGGTTGAAGGTCAGATCGAGCCCGACTGACGGCCGCAACACCATAGGATCTGGGGCCCGGCATTCGCCGGGGTGAGCGGGTTTGGGGCCCTCCCCCTTGCCAAGCCCGCCCGGCCATCCGACCTTCCCTGCAAAGCCAGGGAGGCCGCCAATGACCCCGCGCGTGGAAGTCGTGGAATATACCGACGCCGTCTGCTCCACCGCCTGGGGGGCCGAACCGCTGCTGCGCCGCCTGGACTGGCGTCACGGGCACCACCTGACCTGGCGCAAGGTCATGGGCGGGCTGGTGGGGAACGCCGCGACCGGCAAGGAGGGCTGGAACCGGATCGACGCCGCCGGGCCCATGCGCGCCTACTGGAAACGGGTCTGGGCGCTGACCGGCATGCCCTATCCCAACCCCATGACCCTGATGCTGCAGTCCACCGACCCCATGGGCCAGGCGGTGAAGGCCGCGGAGCTCCAGGGCCCGGACGTCGCCCATGCGGTCCTGCGCCGGTTCCGCGAGCAGATCTTCATCTTCGGGATCGGCCCCCAGACCCCCGACGAGTTCGAGGCGGCCACCCAGGGGGTCCCCGGCCTCGACCAGGTCCGCTGGCGGATCGACCAGGCCCGTCCTGAGGTCGCCGCCGCCTATCAGGCCGACTGGCGGGAGACCCGCGCGCCCAACGACTATGTGCGCAACCTCAAGCACGACAGCCCGATGAACGGGGAGCTGAAGCACTCCGAGGGCCATGACCGCTATGCCTTGCCCACCCTGATCTTCAAGGGCCCTGGCGGCGAGCACACCGTCGCCGGCTGGGTCCCCTACGAGGACTATGTGGCGGGCCTGGAGGCCGCCCTGCCGGGCGCCACGGCCGATCCCCGTCCTGACCCCACCCCCGACCAGGCCCTGGCCCGCTGGGGCGTGCTGACGGCGAAGGAGCTTGAGGTGGTGTGCGGCGAAGGCGCCGCCCCGCCGGCCGACGCCGTGGCCCACGACTGGGGGGACGGCCGGGTGTGGTTTTCCCCTGCCGAGGCGCGGGCCCGCGGCCTCAAGGCGACGCTCGCGGCCTGACCCCGTCGGCGCTGTTGATCGGCGGCGCACAAGAGTCACGCCGAGTCATCGTCCTTCGCGTTGACTTGGCCGGGTCCGTCTGTATAAGACCGCGCTTCTCGTCGGCGGGGTTCCCCGCGGGCGCAATCCTTTTTGCTATAGTTTCAAGGCGCGAACGATGTACGCGGTGATCAAGACCGGCGGCAAGCAGTACCGGGTTCAGCCCGGTGACGTGCTGGTGGTCGAAAAGCTCGATGGCGAGCCGGGCGCGAACGTCGCCTTCGGTGAAGTCCTGATGCTGGGTGACGGCGACGCCGTGACCCTGGGCGCCCCGGTCGTCGAAGGCGCCTCGGTGAGCGCGACCCTGATCGAGACCCGCAAGGGCGAGAAGGTGAAGATCTTCAAGAAGATCCGTCGCCAGGGCTATCGCCGCACCAAGGGTCACCGCCAGCCGGAGACCGTGCTGCAGGTGACCGCCATCGACGGCGGCGGCATGAGCGCCAAATGGGACGGCACGGTGGATCTCACCACCAAGGCCATGATCAACGCCCGGGCCCGCAACCTGACCCACGTGGTGGCCGCCCTCGAGGCCGCCGCCGCTCCGGCCGTGACCGCCAAGGCTCCGGCCAAGGCCAAGGCCGCCCCGAAGGCGGAAGCGGCCGCCGAGGCTCCGGCCCCGGAAGCCAAGGCCGAAGCCAAGGCGCCCGCCGCCAAGAAGGCCGCGGCCCCCAAGGCTGACACCGCTGAGAAGAAGGCTGCGCCCAAGAAGGCCGCGGCCAAGAAGTCCGACGCCGAATAGTCGTCGGATCACATAGAGTTTTAGGAGGCCACTATGGCTCACAAGAAATCTGGCGGTTCCTCGCGTAACGGCCGCGACTCGGCCGGCCGCCGCCTCGGCGTCAAGAAGTTCGGCGGCGAAGCCGTCCTCGCCGGCAACATCATCGTTCGCCAGCGCGGCACCAAGTTCTTCCCGGGCGACAATGTCGGCATGGGCGTGGACCACACCCTGTTCGCCACCGCCCACGGCGCGGTGAAGTTCATCACCAAGCGCGACGACCGCACCTATGTGACGGTCGTGGCCAATGAAAATACCGAGGCGAATACGAAGTAAGGGCGAGCCCCCTCTTCGGGTCCGCCGACGAAAGTCCGGCGGGCCGACGATCTCCCAGAGCGGGGAGTCCGGACGCCGGGCTCCCCGCTTTTGTTTTACCAACGCCCCATCAGAGGGCCGGGAGGTCCGAAATGTGCGCCATTGAGATCGAACCCATCCTGGAAACCCGGCGGCTGCGCCTGCGCCGCCCCCGCAGGGCTGACGCGCCGCGGGTGGCCGAACTGTTAGGGGACCTGGACGTCGCCCGCATGACCACCTCCATCCCCCACCCCTACGGGCTGGCGGACGCCGAGGCCTTCCTGGGTCAGATGGACGATGTCGACCGCCACGCCATGTTCGTCATCGAGCATCCGGCAGAGGGGCCCATCGGCGTGGTGGCCTTCGACGGCGAGGGTCCCCGCCACACCGAGATCGGCTACTGGCTGGGCCGGCCCTACTGGGGCCACGGCTTCGCCACCGAGGCCGCCCGGGAAGCCCTGGTCTGGGCCCATCGGGGCTGGGGCCGCCGCCACGTCCACGCCCGCCACTTCTCGGACAACCCGGCCTCGGCCGAAGTCCTGTGCAAGCTGGGCTTCCTCTATACCGGCGACGTGATGCTCACCCCGTCCCGGGCCCGCGGCGGCGAGACCGTGCCCTCGCGGATGATGGTCTGGCTGGCCTGAACCAACCGCGCTGAGGCCAAGAGCATGATGCGGCCAGACGGCATCGTCTGATCGCATCATGCTCTGATTTCAAAAGTTTGGATCCGGGTTCAGGCTTCGAGAGAAGCCATCCGGATCCAGCGGGGACACCCCCGTCAGGCCGGTGCGTTCTCGCGGAAGGTCGTCATCTGCGCGGCCATGGCCCGGCCGAAGGCCGGCCGCGCCTCGCAGTGCTCGCGATAAGCGGCGAGGATCGGGAACCGACCCAGGGTCCCATTGTCCACCAGCTCCCGCAGCACCGTGGTCATCATCAGGTCGGCGGCGGTGAACCGCCCTTCGAGATAGTCCTTGCCCTCCAGCCAGGCGCTCAGGGCCACGAGCCGGCTGTCCAGCAGGGCCTGGGTCTGGGCGAACCTGGCGGCCGCCCAGGCGTTGGCCGGGTCGAAGGCGCCGAAATGGATCTGGGCCTGGGCGAAGGGCTCAATGGAGTTCAGCGCCGCCATCACCCAGGTGGTGACGCGCGCGCGGCCTGCCGCATCCGGAGGCGCCAGGGCCTGGGAGGCCTCGGCGATGTGCAGGACGATGGCCCCGGACTCGAACATCTCCACGCCCTGGTCGCGATAGGCCGGGACCTGGCCGAAGGGCTGCCAGGCCCGGTAGTCACTCGAGGCCTGGATCGCCCCGTCGATCAAGACGGCCTCGTAGGGGATACCCGCCTCCTCCAGCGCCCAGCGCACCCGCAGGTCGCGGACATAGCCCTGGGCGAAGGGCGGAACCCAGCCGAACGCTGACACCTGGATCGTCATGGGCGCACCTCCTCGGGTTCGCGACCTCGCATCTGGACCGAGGACGCCCCAGCCTGCCTCAAACCGACAGGATCTGGCTTCAGGAAATGCGCCCTGGCCCCCACGTCACGCCTGAGTGGCGCGACCCGCGGTCCGGGCAGGGTCCACGCCGGCGGCGAAACCCGCCCCGCCGCGTCGAAACGCCCGAGACCTGACGAGACCGGTCGCCCTGTGCTATGGGGCCGCGATGAAGTTTCTCGATCAGTGCAAGGTCTATATCCGCTCGGGCAATGGCGGCGGCGGCGCCGTGTCCTTCCGGCGTGAGAAATATATCGAGTACGGCGGCCCGGACGGCGGCGACGGCGGCAATGGCGGCAGCGTCTGGATCGAGGCGGTTGAGGGGCTGAACACCCTGATCGACTACCGCTACCAGCAGCACTTCAAGGCCGACACCGGCATCCATGGCATGGGCCGCAACCGCCACGGCGCCGCCGGGGCTGACCTGGTGATGAAGGTCCCGGTCGGCACCCAGGTGCTGGAGGAGGACAAGGAGACCCTGATCGTCGACCTGGAAACCGCCGGCCAGAAGTACCTGCTGGCCAAGGGCGGCAATGGCGGCTGGGGCAATGATCGCTTCAAGAGCTCCATCAACCAGGCCCCCTACCACGCCAATCCGGGGCAGGAGGGCGAGGAGCTGTGGATCTGGCTTCGCCTGAAGCTGATCGCCGATGTGGGCCTGGCGGGCCTGCCCAATGCCGGCAAGTCCACCTTCCTGGCGGCCGCCAGCGCCGCCAAGCCGAAGATCGCCGACTACCCCTTCACGACTTTGGCCCCCAATCTGGGAATTGTTGACCTGTCGTCCGAGGAACGGTTCGTCCTGGCAGACATCCCCGGGCTGATCGAGGGGGCCTCGGACGGCGCCGGCCTCGGCGTCCGCTTCCTGGGCCATGTGGAGCGCACCGCGGTGTTGATCCATCTGGTGGACGGCACCCAGGACGATGTGGTGGGCGCCTGGCGCACCGTGCGCCATGAGCTGGAAGCCTATGGCGAGGAACTGGGGGACAAGACCGAGATCGTCGCCCTCAACAAGATCGACGCCCTCGATGACGAGCTGATCCGCCTGCAGAAGGAGTCGCTGGAGGAGGCGGTGGGCGCCCCGGTGCGCCTCGTCTCCGGCGTGTCCGGCCAGGGGGTCACCGAACTGCTGCGGGAGGCCTATCGCCTGGTCCGCGAACGCAAGGCGAAGATCAAGCTGGAGGCCGCAGGTCCGGCCGACGAGGCCTGGCGGCCGTGAGCGAGGCCGGCGCGGTCGGAGAAATCGGCGCAGGCGGGGAGCTGACCTGCGCCCGTCGCGTCGTGGTCAAGGTGGGCTCGGCCCTGCTGGTGGGCCCGGACGGAGCGCCGGACGCGGCCTGGCTAAGCGCTTTCACTACCGACCTCGCCCGGCTCAAGGCCCGGGGCCAGCAGGTGCTGGTGGTGTCCTCTGGCGCCGTGGCCCTGGGCCGCCGCCGCCTGGGCCTCGCCCGCCGCGCCCTGACCCTGCCGGAGAAACAGGCCGCCGCCGCGGCCGGCCAGTCGGCCCTGATGCGGGCCTGGGAGACCGCGCTGGAGCCCCACGGCATCATCGCCGCCCAGGTGCTGCTCACCCGCGACGACACCGAGGTGCGCCATCGCTGGCTGAACGCCCGCGCCACGGTGGAGACCCTGCTGGCTCTGGGCGTCGTCCCGGTGGTCAACGAGAACGACACGGTGGTCACCGAAGAGATCCGCTACGGCGACAATGACCGCCTGGCCGCCCGGGTGGCCCAGATGATCGGCGCGGACGCCCTGGTGCTGCTGTCCGACATTGACGGCCTCTACACCGCCGACCCGCGGCGTGACCCTGCCGCCCGCCACATCCCCCGCGTCGCCCACCTGACCCCGGAGATCGAGGCCATGGCCGGGGGCGCCAATGCCGGCGCGGGCGTCGGCACCGGCGGCATGGCCACCAAGATCGCCGCCGCCCGCATCGCCCAGGCCGCCGGCTGCGCCACCATCGTCACCCTGGGCTCACGCCCGGCCCCCCTGGCCGCCGTGGAGGCCGGCGAGCCCGCCACCGTGTTCGCGGCCGCCGTCTCGGCCCAGGCGGCCTACAAGGCCTGGATCGCCGGATCGCTGGCGCCCGCAGGGTCCCTGACCGTCGACGCCGGCGCCGCCCGTGCGCTGAGCCAGGGCAAGAGTCTGCTGCCCGCCGGGGTCACCTCTGTCGCCGGCCGCTTCGAGAAGGGCGATGCTGTCATCGTCCGGGACGAGGCCGGCCGGGAGATCGCCCGCGGTCTCAGCCGCTACGATTCCACCGACGCCCAACGCATCCGTGGCCTGAAGTCCGACGCCATCGAGGCGGCGCTGGGCTTCACCGAGGGCCCATTGGTGCACGCTGACGATCTGGCCCTGGCCGCGACGCCGCCCCTGGCGGCGGGATAGCGCAGCCCCCGGCGGCGGCGGCGCCTCCCAACCGAACTCGCCTCCGGCGCGTCCGAGCTGCACCATAGGTTGCTCCGCCGGACGGACTTGCTATCCTCGCCGGGCTTGGGGGGATTACGGGTGCGAGCTTGGATTTTGACGTTGGCGCTCCTGGCGGGCGCCGCGAACGCGGAGGCCGCGTCACGCGTCGTGCAGTACGGCCCGGTTCCGGCCTGGGTCGGGCCCACGCCCGCCGAGACCAGTGCGACGCCGCCGCCCGGTGCTCCCCTGCGGGTGATCTATAGCGACTGGCAGACGCGGCTGACCGCGACGGGCGACGAAATTTTCAACGCCTACCGGATGAAGATCCTGACCCCGGAAGCCCTGGTGGTGGGCAATATATCCGCGGCGTGGAATCCAAGCACCGACGACATCACGGTTCATCGGCTCCGGATTATCCGCGCCGGACGCACGATCGACGTGCTGCAGACCGCGCGATTCCGGGTGATCGAGCGGGAGAACAATCTCGACTACGCCATGCTGGACGGCGATCTCACTGCTGTGCTGCAGGTACCGGGACTCCAGGTGGGCGACGAGCTGGAGTTCGCTGCGACCGTCCGCCGGCGCGACCCGACCTTCGGCGATCGATCCCAGGGCGCCGGCCAGCTGCCGATGGGCGGAGTCCCCGGCGCGTTCCGGCTTCGCCTCATCTGGCCGAAGGCGAGGTCCGTGACCTGGCGCTCGACGCCGGACCTGGGCGAGCCCAGCCTTGAGGACCGGGGAAGCGAGCGCGCCCTCACCTACGAGCTGCGCGACCCTAAATCCGCTGTCATCACCGACGGCGCGCCGCTCCGGGCCAACATCCGTCGCCAGCTGCAGTTCTCGGAATTCGCCAGCTGGGCGCAGATCTCCAATCAGGTGTGGCCCCTGTTCGACCGGGCCGCGACCCTGGCGCCGAACTCGCCCGTGCAGACTGAGATCGCGCGGATCGCAGCTTCGACGCCGGATCCGGCGGCGCGCGCAGAAGCCGCCCTGAAACTGGTCCAGGACCGCATCCGCTACGTCTATGTGGGCCTGAACGACGGCAATTACCGTCCCGCCGGCGCCGACGAAACCTGGACCCGCCGCTTCGGCGACTGCAAGGCCAAGACCGCCCTGCTCCTGGCGATCCTCCGGGGCCTGGGGATCGAGGCCCAGGCCATGCTGGTGAACTCGACGGGCGGCGACGGAACCGATCAGCGCCTGCCGACGCCGGCGGCCTTCGACCATGTGCTGGTCCGCGCGACCGTCGGATCGAAGCGCTACTGGCTGGACGGCACCCGCCTCGGCGACCGCCACCTGAAGGACCTCGCCCCTCCGCCCTCGCGCTGGGCCCTGCCGCTGAGTGGTGGCCAGGTCGAGCTGGAGGCGATCATCCCGGTCCCGCCCCTTCATCCGCAACTGTCGACGGTGCTGGACGTGGATGCGAGTGCGGGATTCGACGTCCCCGCCAAGGTTCGTGTCGAGCAGGTGGTGCGCGGCGACGCCGCCATCGGGTTCCAGACCCGCCTCTCCGCCCTTTCGCCGGACGACGCCGAGCGAGGGCTGAAGGCCTATTGGCGCGAACAGAACAGCTGGGTGGAGCCCGCGACGGTCGGCTGGCGCTTTGACGAGGCGCAGAACCTCGTCGTGCTCACCATGGCCGGCGAAGGCAAACCGGACTGGGAGGGGGACGACAAGGAAGGCCGCAGCCTCGACATCTACAAGGCCGGATTCACCCCACCCAACGAGCATCGCAGGCCCAAGGAGCAAGATCAGGCGACGCCCTGGCTGACCGACTTTCCGACCTATAAGCGGTGGACGACCCTCATCAGGCTGCCACCTGAGACGGCCAGGTGGCAGTGGGGATATTCCGCCAAGCCGGTACGCGAGCACCTGGGCGGCGTATCCTACTGGCGTGACGCCAGCCTCGAGAACGGCGTGGTGCGCACCACGATGAGCAGCCGGGTCTTTGCGCCGGAGATTTCGGCTGCGGAGGCGCAGGAGATCAACACCCGGCTCCCAGCCTTTGACAACAAGATATCCCGTGTCTTCCAGGAGGACTCGGTGCGGCGGGGTCCTCCCACCGACCCCGAGATCGCAAAGGCCGAGTTGGCGGCCGCCAAGGACCCCCAGAAGCTGGCTCAGCTGGCCGGATACTTCCTGAGCGTCCAGAAATGCGACACCGCCATCCGCCTGTACGACAAGGCGCTGGCGCTGAATCCGACGCTTGGCATGGCGGTCGGCGGCAAGGCGCAGTGTCTCCAGTCGCAAGGGGATGTCGCGGGCGCCCTCCGGGTTGTGGAGGCCGCCGCCAAGGGCAGCCCCGATCCCAATTTCGCGCTGATGCGGGCTCATCTCCTGATCGACGCCGGCCGGAAGGCAGACGCGGTGGGGGTGCTTGAAACCGTGTCCTCTGCGCACCCCAAGGAGCTGGCCGTGCTGTCAGGCGCAGCCGCGGAGGCCGGCAGGATCAGCGAAGGGGACCTGGCGCTCGCGGACGCCAACCTGGCTGTGAAGGCCGCGCCCGGCGATCCTGCGGCCCTGCAGCTGCGGGCGGAGGTCTACTCCAAGGCCCACCGGTTCGCGGACGGTCTGGCCGACATGGACGAAGCGGTCCGCCTGTCGCCGGAAGACCCGGTCAATGTCCGTGGCCGGGGGATTATGCTCATGAAACTCGGCCGCATCCCCGAGGCGCTGGCAGACCTGGAGGAGGCCTCGCGGATCAATCCCCTTGAACCCAGCATCATCAGCGCCCGGGCCAGGGCCTTGCGCATCGGCCGCCGCCCTGACGAGGCCATCGCTCTGTGGGATCCTTACGTGGCGATCGACAAGTCCGGCGCCGGTCTCAACGCCCGCTGCTGGGAGCGCGCGGTCGACAATCGCGACATCGACCAGGCCGAGACCGACTGCGCCGGCGCGATCCAGAAAGCCCCCAAGATGGCCGCCTACTGGGACAGCTTCGCCCTGGTGGCCCTGCGGGCGGGCCGGTTGGACGAGGCCCTGAAACGATATGACCAGGCGCTGGCGCTGAATCCGCGCCAGGCGCCCTCGCTCTACGCCCGGGGGATCACCCGGCTGCGGGCCGGCGACAAGACCCAGGGCCAGGCGGACATCGCGGCGGCCAGGGCCCTGGACCCGGCGGCGGACCAGGAACTGACCGAGGCCGGCCTCACCCCCTGAACATCAGCGGGGAGCTCCGGGCGGACGCCTTCGCCGCCAGGTCTAGCCGGCCTTCGCCGGCCGTTGCGAGGTTCCGTTGCGCGATCCGGGGTTCGCCTGGACGCGTCCGTCATCGCTCGCCTCCAGCGCCCTGCAGATCGCCGCGTGCAGGGCGGCGACATCGATGGGCTTGGCCACATAGTCCGACATGCCCGCAGCCAGGTACTCGGCGACCTGGTGGGTCATGGCGTTGGCCGACAGCGCAATGATCGGCACCGGAGCGGCGCCCATCTCGCATTCCGCTGCACGAATGGCCTGGGTGGCGGCCACGCCCCCCATCTGCGGCATCTGAATATCCATCAGGATCAGATCGAAGGGCTGGGTGGCCCAGACCGCGACGGCCTGAGATCCGTCGCCCACCAGGGTCAGCTCCACGCCCAGCGGTTCCAGCAGGGCCTGCAACACCCGTTGATTGGTGAGGTTGTCCTCCGCCGCCAGGATCCGGATCGACCGGTCGGCGAGGTCTCCGGCCGTTGAGGCCGCCATTGTCTCCGGCGAGCCCAGGACCTGGTCCAAGGCCCGATCGGCGGGAATCAGCAAGCGGAACACCGACCCACGACCCACGGCGCTCTCCACGGCGATGGTCCCGCCCATCAGCTCCACCAGTTCCCGGCAGATGGCCAGGCCCAGGCCGGTGCCGCCGAACCGGCGCTCGTTGGATTCGTCCACCTGGGAGAACTTGGCGAACAGTCGGGGGATGGCGTCGGCGGCCATCCCGATCCCGGTGTCCTCGACGGTGAAGGCGAGCCCTTCCGCCTGGCGCTCGACACGCAGCGAGACCACGCCGACATCGGTGAACTTGACGGCGTTGGACACCAGATTGGCCAGGATCTGCCGCAGGCGTTCCGCGTCGCCTATCCACACCCCCTTGGCCCGCTCAGACACGGTGACATTGAGGTCCAGGCCCTTGGCGGCGGCGGTGTCCGCGAAGGTCTGGGCGGTGCGTCGCGCCAGCCCCTCGAGATCGAACGGCGCCGGCGCCAGCTCCAGCTTTCCAGCCTCGATCTTGGAGATGTCCAGCACGTCGTTGAGAATCTGCAGGAGGGCCGCGCCGGAGTCCCGGATCGCCGCAAGTCGCTCCCGCTGGACCGGGGTCGGATCCTCTCGTTCCATCACCTGCACCATGCCCAGCACGCCATTGAGCGGGGTGCGGATCTCGTGGCTCATATTGGCGAGGAACTGGGACTTCATATGGTTGGCCGCCTCGGCCGCCTCCTTGGCGACCTGGTTGCGCACCAGTTCGGCCTCCAGGCGTCGGGCCTGCAGGGCGTTGCTTCGGAACACCTCCAGAGCCTGGGCCAGGCGACCGATCTCGTCCCCCCGTTGCTGGTGAGGGATCTCCCGCTCGAGATCGCCGGCCGCCACCGCCCCCATGACATAGGTGATCCTGCCCATAGGCCGCACGATCCGAACGATGATGAACAGGGCGGCGAACAGGCCGAACCCCGAGGCCAGCGCCATCAGGATCACCGCCAGGGCGAAGTCCCGCTCGGCGACGGCGGCTTCTCGCGTGGCGTGATCGCGCATCAGCTCGAAGGCCGCGTCCGCCACATTCATCAAGCTCGTCAGGCTGGCGACCGAGAGATCGCTGAGCGCCGAGCCCTGCACCGGCGGGGACCGGCCCACGGCGAGAGCTTCCAGGTCCTGGGCCTGGGCGCTCCGCAGGCGCGTGAAATAGGCCGCGTCAGCGGCCCGCACCGCGGCTTTGAGCCGGGGCGACGCCTGGGGCAGGCTGGCTTCGAGTTCCACCATCCGCCAGGCTCCGTCCGCCTGCCCCTGCAACCCCGCGAGACCCTCCCGCTCCGTGACGCTCAGGGGGCGCCGCGCCGCTGCGGCCTGACCCAGCAGCATCAGGTCGGTTCCGCCGGCGTCCCGGGCCAGCCAGGACAATTCCTTGATCTTCATCATCTGGGCGACGAAAGGGTCGGCCCGGTCGACCTCGGCCGCCAGGCGTTCCGACAGTCTCTGGATCTCCGCGGCCAGCTCGGTATCGGCCGCCAGCCAACGGGCCCGAAGGCCGGAGGGTCGCGCCGCGAACGGCAGGGGGATGGCCGCGTCGGCGATCCTGCGCAGCGCCACCACCTCGGCCTTCCGCTGGGCGATGGCCGCCAGGTCGCGCGAGGTGGCCCGGGCGTCGTCGACGCCCGCGGCCGGGAGCTGGCGGGTGAGCCGGTCGACGGCCCGGTCCAGCGCGCCGTCTGCTCGGCCGCGGATCGCGGCCAGCCGACCGCTCGGGTCGGGGGTTCCCTCCGGCTTCCAAAGCGCGTTGCCGACCCCGGCCCGCTCCAGGCGCAGGTTCTGCATGGCGGTGAACAGGTCGCGGGACACGCCGGTGATGAACAGCACCCGCTGGGCGGACTCCCGCCGCTGATAGGCCTTGGTGGCGGAAACCGCGCAGGCGGTCACCAGGGCCGCCACCATGACACCGGCGATCGCCTGGAGCAGGACGCTGAGGGACAGGAACCGTTTCATGATCGTCGCGCTTCGCCGCACATCGCCGTCTTGGGCGGACAGACTAAGCCCGCAACACTGACTCTTGGCTTAACCGGCGGCGCGGCCGGGCGCCTCCCGGTTTGCGGCCGCCCGTAAACGCGCCTAGTAAGGCTCAACGGGAGCATAAGGCGTAGGAACCGTGGCGGACGGGGCTTTGGGATCGCAGGCGGAGGCGGAAGCGCCGGCCGCCACCGGCAGGCTCGTCGCGCTCGCGGCCGGCATGCCGGCGCCTTATGGCGGCGACCGGGTGGCCTATGTCTCCCAGGCCCTGGCCGACGCCTTCAAGGCCGGCGACCGGCTGGTGGTGGTGCAGGACACCGGCGATCTGCTGCACATACCCTCCGCCGTCCAGGCTCTGGCCGAAGAGGCGGTGGGCCGCGCTCACCAGGCCTTCCGGAACATGGCCCAGGTCTCCGACTGCGCGGTCACCCGCTTTTTCGACGCCTTCGCCCGGGCCCTGGCCGACGACGCGGTCTGGGCGAAGATCCTGGCGGCCAATCAGGACGACGTGGCCCAGGCCCAGGCCCGCGGCCGGTCCACCACCCGGCTGACCGTCGGCCCGGTCATGCGCAAGGACATGATCGCCGGCCTCGAGGCATGGCGAGACGCCGCCCCTGCCCGTGGCAAGGTCCTTGAGGTCATTCCCCATGACGGATGGTCGGTGACCCAGGAGACGGCGCCGCTCGGCGTGGTGGGCTTCGTGTTCGAGGGCCGGCCGAATGTGTTCGCCGACGCCACCGGGGTGCTGAGGAGCGGCAACACCGTGGTGTTCCGGATCGGCTCCGACGCCCTGGGCACCGCCCGGGCCATTGTCCGGCACGCCCTGGACCCCGCCCTGGCCGAGGCCGGCCTGCCCCCCGGCGCCGCGTCCCTGGTGGAGTCCGCCGCCCACGCCGCGGGCTGGGCCATGTTCTCCGACCGCCGCCTGGCCCTGGCCGTGGCTCGTGGGTCCGGCCCCGCGGTCGCCCAGCTGGGCGCCATCGCCCGCCAGGCCGGGACCCCGGTGAGCCTGCACGGCACGGGCGGCGCCTGGATGGTGGCCGACACCAGCGCCGACCCCGGCCGCTTCAAATCGGCCGTCTATCACTCCCTGGACCGCAAGGTCTGCAACACCCTGAACGTCTGCTGCATCGTTCGCGACCGCGCCGCCGAGCTGGTCCCGGTCTTCCTCGAGGCGCTCGCGGCGGCCGGCGAAAGGCGCGAAGGCTGCAAGCTGCATGTGGTGGGGGGCGCGGAGGATCTGATCCCCGCCGCCTGGCGCGAGGCCCGCATCACCGTGGTCCGCGCCGAGGGCCCCTGCGAGGAGGCCCAGGTGGAGTCCCTCCCGGAGGCCGAACTCGGCCGGGAATGGGAGTGGGAGGCGACGCCGGAGATCTCCCTCGCCATTGTCGAGGATCTCGACCACGCCGTGGCCCTGTTCAACGCCCTGAGCCCAAGGTTCTCCGCCAGCCTGATCGCCGCCGATCCCGCGGCCCAGGACCGCTTCCACGCCGCCCTGGACGCCCCCTTCACCGGGGACGGTTTCACCCGCTGGGTGGATGGCCAGTACGCGCTCAGCCGGCCGGAGCTCGGGCTTTCCAACTGGGAGAACGGCCGCCTGTTCGCCCGCGGCGGAGTGCTGGCCGGGGATGGGGTGTTCACCGTGCGCGCCCGGGCCCGCCAGACCGATCCGCAGCTGGATCGCAATCCCGAGACGGCGAAACCCGTTTGACCTTCAGAGCACCCTATGTGGTTCGCGGGCCCCGCGCGGCGTAATCCGGAGGCGGGCCGGCCCGCCACCCTGCGCCTGGGATTTTCCCTGACGCCCGGCATGCGCGTGGGGCTGTATGGCGGCTCGTTCAATCCAGCCCATGAGGGCCACGCCCATGTGGCCGAGACCGCCCGCCGGCGCCTGGGGCTGGACCGGGTGATCTGGCTGGTCTCCCCCCAGAACCCGCTCAAGCCCACCCACGAGACCGAGAGCCAGGCGCGCCGGGTGGCGGAAGCCCGCCGCTTCGCGCGCGGCCGGGCCATGATCGTCTCCGACGCCGAGACCAAGATCGGCACCCAGTACACCATCGACACCCTGCGGGTGCTCAAGGCTCGGTTTCCGGGGGTGCATTTCGTCTGGATCATGGGCGCCGACAGCCTGGCCAGCTTCCACCGCTGGCGCGGCTGGACCCAGATCATGGCCGAGTTCCCCGTGGCGGTGGTGTCCAGGCCGTGGATCTCGTTGAAGAGCCGGTCGTCTCCGGCCGCCAAGCGGTTCGCCCGCGCCCGGATCGACACCAGCCAGGCCAGATGCCTGCCCACCATGAGCCCGCCGGCCTGGGTGTTCCTGCGCGGGCCGCTGAATTTTCAGTCCTCCACCGTCCTGCGGGAACGCATGCGGGCGGCGAAAGCCTGAAGTTAAACTGACGCGGCTGACCTGGCTCGCATTCTGTGGTAGGGACCTTCTTTAGCGAGGCAACAAAGGAGCGACCCCGCTGAGCCCTGACCCTGCGCCTAGCGCGCAACCGACCCCGGCGAAGGCCGCGGCCGACCCCCAGCAACGCATATTGGCGCTGGAGGAGATGATCCTGGCCCGTCTCGATGACGACAAGGCCCAGGATGTTGTTTTCATCGACCTGAAAGGTAAGAGCGCGGTGGCCGATGGGCTGTTCGTGGCCTCTGGCCGTTCGCACCGTCATGTCGGCGCCATGGCCGACCACCTGCTGCGCGCCCTGAAGGACCAGGGCTACGGCAAGGCCCGGGTGGAGGGCCTGCCTCACTGCGACTGGGTGCTGATCGACACTGGCGACGTGATCATCCACCTGTTCCGCCCCGAGGTCCGGTCCTTCTACAATATCGAGAAGATCTGGTCGGTGGATGCGCCCTCCGCGCACATGGCCGTCCGGAGCTGACGCACCCTTGAACGGGCCGGCCACTTGAAGCTCACGATCCTGGCGATCGGGCGGCTCGCCCGCTCGCCCGAGGTGGAGCTGGTGAAGATCTATGTCGACCGCGCCACGGCGGCGGGCCGGGCCCTGGGCCTGGGCCCCGTCGAGGTGGTGGAGGTCGAGGCCCGCAAGCCGGGCAAGGCCGCCGAGGCTGAGGTGCTGAAGGCCCACTTGGCCGACGCCCATGTGATCGCCTGCGACGAGCGCGGCGCCGCCCGGTCCTCCCGGGATTTCGCCGCCGAGATCGGGACCCTGCGCGACCGCGGTGTGCGGCGGCTGATCTTCATGATCGGCGGCGCCGACGGGCTCGACCCGGCCCTGGTGGCCCAGGCCAACGGCAAGCTGGCCTTCGGGCCCCAGACCTGGCCCCATGCGCTCGCCCGCGCCATGCTGGCCGAGCAAATCTATCGCGCCGTCACCATCCTGGCGGGAGGCCCCTATCACCGGGATTGAGCCATCTGCCCTTCAGGCCCGTCCGCGCCGTAGCCTGCGCGCGCGCCTGAGCCTCGCCCTGGTGGCCAGCCTGATCCTGGCGACGGTCGCCGCCCTGGCTCAGGAGACCGAACGCGACCGGCTGGAGCGGCTCAACATGCGTGAGACCGCGCTCACCGCCGATCAGGGCCACAATCTCAACCAGCTGGCCCGCCTTTTGACCGTTCTGATCCGGTTCCGACGCGACCCGCCGCCCGCCCTGCTGGTCAACCCGCGCGACGCCGTCGACGCCGCCCGGGCCGCGATCCTGGTGAAGGCCATCACCCCGGAGCTGCGCCGCCGCGCCCGGGTCTATGCGGCCGAGGCCGGCGAGATCGCCCGTCAGCGGCGGCTGGCCGCCGTGGCCAGCGAGGCCCTGTTCACCCAGGATAGCCGCAAGGCCGAGCTGCGGCCTGTCGCCCCAGGCGCCGCGGCCCAGCTGCGGCCCGCCCTCGACGCCGAGCCCGTTCGGCCGCCCGCGACCCTCATCCAACCCCTGGACGGTCCGGTGATCCACCATTTCGGCGACGCCCTGTCCGGAGGCGGCAAGGCCAATGGCGTGACCATCCTGGCGGCGCCCCGGGCCGGGGTTCGGGCGCCGGATGCAGGAATTGTGCAATATGTAGGGCCGGTTAAGGGTTGGGGCGTCATCTTGATCTTGAGATTGGCCGGTGGATACCATCTGGTGTTGGCGGGCCTGGATCGGGCGGACGTCGCGGTCGGACAATCCGTCGCGGCGGGCGCAGCTGTCGGATGGATGCCGGATGGGCGACAAACCTCTCCGGAACTCTATCTGGAGGTCCGAGAGCGCGGCGCGCCGGTCAACCCGGGGCGGTGGCTGAAGACAACGACCGGGTGAACCCCGGCGACGGAATGAGCGGACGGGGCCCCCATCGGGGTTCATGTCAGGGTCGTGAACGCAAGACGGCGTAATTCCGCCGCAAGGGAGCCCTAGGGCCACACTATGCGCAAGTATCTCCTCATCGGCGTTTCGGCCTTCGTCCTCGGCGCCGGCTCCATGGCCTATGTCAGTCAGCAGGCCCTGGCCTCCGCCCAGCCCAAGGCGAAGACCTATCGCGAACTCGAACTGTTCGGCGACGTGGTGGACACCATCGAGCGCCAGTACGTGACCGAGGTGGACGACAAGAAGCTGATCGAGGCGGCCATCGACGGCATGCTCACCTCGCTCGACCCGCACTCCGGCTATCTCAACGCCGAGGGCTTCGGCGACATGCGCGACCAGACCCGCGGCGAATATGGCGGCCTGGGCCTGGAGGTCACCAGCGAAGACGGGGTGGTCAAGGTGATCTCCCCCATGGACGGCACCCCGGCCTTCCGCGCCGGCGTGAAGCCAGGCGACTTCATCACCGCCGTGAACGGCGAGAGCGTGCTGGGCCTGTCGGTGTCCGACGCGGTCAAGCAGATGCGCGGCAAGCCCGGCGAGACGGTGACCCTCACCATCGCCCGGGAGAAGACCGATCCGTTCGACGTGAAGCTGGTCCGCGAGATCATCAAGACCAAGTCCGCCACCGCCAAGGTGGAGGGCGACTATGGCTATCTGCGCATCTCGGCCTTCAACGAGAAGACCACCGACGAGACCCAGGCCGCCTTCGCCGAGCTGAAGGCCAAGAACCCCAAGATGAAGGGGCTGATCCTGGACATGCGCAACAATCCGGGCGGCCTGCTGGACCAGGCGGTGGGGGTCTCCGACCTCTTCCTGCAAGGCGGCGAGATCGTCTCCCAGCGGGGCCGCGACGCCCGCGATATCGAGCGCTACAACGCCCGGCCGGGGGACATCACCAACGGCCTGCCGATCGTGGTGCTGATCAATTCCGGCACCGCCTCGGCGGCGGAGATCGTCGCCGGCGCCCTGCAGGATCGCAAGCGCGCCGAACTGGTGGGCCTCACCAGCTTCGGCAAGGGTTCGGTGCAGACCGTGATTCCGCTGCGTGGCGGCGCCGACGGCGCCCTCAAGCTCACCACGGCGCGCTACTACACTCCCTCCGGCCGCTCGATCCAGAAGACCGGGATCGTGCCCAACCTGGAAGTCGCCGAGAGCCGCGACGAGGCCCAGGCCATCGCCAATCGCGCCTTCCAGTTCTCCGAAGCCTCGTTCCGCAACGCGCTGAACGCCGAGGAGGGCAAGACCCGGGTCGGCGCCCATGAACCCGCCGAGGCGCCCCCCGCCGACTTCAACGTGAAGAACGACTTCCAGCTCACCCGGGCGGAGGATGTGCTGAAATACGGCTCTGTGGCCGCCACGCCGAAACTGCCCAAGCCGGTCGCACGCCTCGCCGAGGTGGTCGGCGGCAAGGGTACGCCGAAGATCGATCCCAACCCGGCGCCGATCTCCAAATAGGCCCTGGCGCCCGCCCCCTGACCGGGGCGGGACGTCGACCGCCGCGCCATCTGACGCAGGCGCCGATCCGGTCATGGTAAGCGCTTCATTAACCATGATCGCCGAGTCTCTGACCTGGAGGCCTTCGGCATGTTTTCCAAGAAAAGTCTTGTTCCCCAGTCGGCCTCGCCGGCGCCTGGCTTCAATGCCCAGGAGCTGATCAGCAAGGCGCTGGCCAATCCCTATGTGAGCGCCGGCGGGGCCGCGGCTCTGTTCCTCACTACGGGTCTGGTGCTGGTGGCCCTGCTGGGCGATCCGCGGGCCGGGACACCGTCCGTGCGCGTCTCCCTGGCCAAGATGGCCGCCATGGCCGCCCCGCCCGGATGGCGCGAAGCCCTGACCACTGAGAGCCCGTCCACGGCGGCGGTGAGCCAGGATATCTACAGCCTGTCGGAGACCCCCATCCCGCCGGGCGGCGCCAGTATCACCCTCCCGGGCGGCCGCGCCTTCCGCGCCGCCGATCCCCTGCCGCCCGCCCCCATCGCCGGGTTCAGCGTCCAGGGCCCGGGCGGCCCGCTGCCGATCATCGCCACCAATGGCCGCACCCCGGCTGAGGCCTATGCCCGGCCCTTCGTTTCCAATGGCCGGCCCAAGATCGCCCTGGTGATTGGCGGCCTCGGCCTGAACGCCACCGCCACCCGCCAGGCCATTGAGCAGCTGCCGCCACAGGTGACCCTGTCCTTCGTGCCCTATGCCGAGGGCCTGCAGGGCTGGATCGACATGGCCCGCGCCAACGGCCACGAGGTGCTGCTGGAAGCGCCCATGGAGCCCCTGGACTATCCGGACAATGACCCGGGCCCCTACACCCTGATGGCCAGCGCCCAGGGTCCGGAGACGGTGCGCAAGCTGGAATGGCTGCTGAGCCGCGCCACCGGCTATTTCGGGGTCACCAACTATCTCGGTTCGCGGTTCATGGCCTCCGACAGCGCCATGAGCGCCTTCGCCGGCGCCCTGCGCGGGCGGGGCCTGGCCTTCATCGACGACGGGCAGGCGGCCCATCGCGGCGCCGGCCCGCCCCGCGCCTCCGCCGACAAGATCATCGACGATCAGCTGGCGGGAGAGGCCATCGACCAGCAGCTCCTGTCCCTGGAGGCCGGCGCTCTGCAGCACGGCCAGGCCCTCGGCTCGGGCTTCGCCTATCCGGTAACCTTGTCTCAGGTCGCGCATTGGGCTGAATCGGTAGAGACAAGAGGCTACCAGCTGGCCCCGGCCTCCGCCCTGATGACCCGACGATGACCGATCTCGCCGCCTATCGGCCCAATGTGGGCGTCGTGCTGTTCCATCCGGACGGCCGCGTCTGGCTGGGGCGGCGCGCAGGAACCCAAGGCCCTCACAACTGGCAATTCCCGCAAGGGGGCGTCGATGAGGGCGAAGAGCTGGAAGCGGCGGCCCTGCGGGAACTGGCCGAGGAAACCGGCGCGGTCAGCGTCACCCATCTGGGCCGCACGGAAGGCTGGCTGGTCTATGACTTCCCCGCGGACCATGGCGGCTCCAAGCTCGCCAAGGGCTGGAAGGGTCAGCGCCAGGTCTGGTTCGCCCTGCGCTTCGACGGCGAGGAGAGCGAATTCGACCTCACCCGCCACGGCCCTCCGGAGTTCGACACCTGGCGCTGGGGCAGGCTGGACGAGGCGCCGGAGCTGGTGATCCCGTTCAAGCGCCCGACCTATGAGGCCGTGGTCTCGGCGTTCCAGAGCTTTGCGGGCTTGTCCGGCCGCGCCGCCTGACCCCATGGCGCAGGCGAAGAATCTAAAACCCCCCATTGTGATGGTGCATGGCGCCTTCTGCGGAGGCTGGACGTTCGAGCATTTCCGCGCGCCCTTCGAGGCGGCCGGGCATCAGGTGCTCACCCCTGACCTTAGGGGCCACGGCGCCACCGATCGCCCCTCGGCGGTCACCGGCCTGTCCATGACTGACTACGCCAAGGACATTGCGGCCCTGTGCGCCCAGCAGTCCGAGCCGCCGATCCTGCTGGGGCATTCCATGGGCGGCCTGGTGGCCCAGCTCGCCGCCCGCCGCGCTCAGGTGCGGGCCGTGGTGCTGCTGGCCCCCTCCCCGCCCTGGGGCGTCACGGGCTCCTCCATGGAGGAGGCGGTCACCGCCTTCGGCCTGCATGTGCTGGGGCCGTTCTGGGCCCAGCCGGTAAGCCCGGACAACACCCTCATGCGGACCTACAGCCTCGACCGGCTGCCCAGGGCCGAGCGTGAGGCGGCTGTGGCCCGCCTGCGCAGCGAGAGCGGCCGCGCCCTGTGGGAGACCCTGAACTGGTGGATGGACCCGTTCATGACCACTTCGGTTGGCCCTGGCCCCCTGGAGGCCCCCAGCCTGGTCCTGGTGGGCGCCCGCGACGTGGTCCACCCGCCCGCCACCGCCCGGATGATCGCCGAGCGGCTCGGCGCAACCTGTCGCGAGTTGCCGAAGATGAGTCACTGGCTGCCGGGCGAGGCCGGCTGGGAGTTGGTGGCGGAATCGGCTCTGGCCTGGCTGGCGGAGCTCCCGCCGCGAACCTAGACTCGGCGCAGAGACGCACGATCTGGGCCGCCTGGTGCGCAGCCCGGAGTCGCGCGCCGCCCTGACCCGGAGTCCGCATGGCCGTCGACCTCGCCCTCGCGATCGCCCATCACCTGCTGATCCTCGGCCTGATCGTCATGGTGGCCCTCGAATTCGCGCGCCTGCGCCCCGGGCTGACGGGCGCGGAGCTCACCGCCCTGGCGCGGTTGGACGCCGGCTTCGGCGCCACGGCCGCGCTGGTGGTGGTTGTGGGGGTGCTGCGGGTGATCTTCGGGATCAAGGGCTATCAGTACTACCTGCCCAATCCCTGGTTCTGGGGAAAGATGGCGGCCTTCCTGGCGGTCGGCCTGTGCTCCATCCCTCCCACGGTCGCACTGCTGAAGTGGCGCAAGGCCCAGCAGACCGATCCCAGCTTCACGCCGACCGACGCCGAGATCGCTCGGATCCGCGGCCTTGTGCTCTGGGAGATCCGACTCCTGGCCCTGGTGGTGGTCTTCGCCGCGACCATGGCGCGGCTGGGCTGACGCATCTTCGAGCCAATCCCCGACCAGCCTGTTTGGAGTTCCTGTAATGAAGATATCGATGGCCGCTGCGGCCGGGCTGCTGCTGATGATCCCGGCCCTGGCGCCCGCCCACGCGGAGACGGCCAGGCTGGTGGTGGGCCAGCCGCTCGCCAGGTTCGACCATCTGAAGCCCGGCGTTCACCGCTATCTTCGCTACAAGGTCGAGGGCGACAAGCGCACGGCGATCGACATCTGGGTGCGCAGCGTGCGGGTCGAATCCCAGGCGGGCCAGCCCCGGTTGCATCTCACCCAGCGGTGGGATGAGGTCGCCGGCCCCGTTCCGTGGGTGGCGCAGGAGTCCTGGTTCGAGACCGGGACGATGCGGCCCTTGACCCACGTGCGCAGTCTGGTGCGCGACGGCGGCCCGCAGGTGGCCGGCTACGTCTTCCATCCCGACAAGGTCACCGGCATGGCTGACCTGCCGCAGAACAGCCGCAAGGATTTCGAGATCGCGTCGCCGGAACCGGCCTACAATTTCGAATACGATATGGAGCTGCTGCAGACCCTGCCCCTGGCAAAGGGCTACGCCGCGGACATCGTCTTCTACGATCCGGGGCGGGACCCGCCGGCCCACTATGTGTTCAAGGTGGACGGCGAAGCCGAGATCGCCGGTCCGGACGGTCGCAGGATCCCGTGCTGGATCGTCACGGCGGACTACAATACCGGCAAGGTCGTCGGCCGGTTCTGGTTCGCCAAGGGCGCCCAGGTGCTGATCCGCGAGGAATCCGCCCAGCCGGACGGGACGCTGCTGGTGAAGACCCTGTTGCCGCCGGAGGCCGGCGACGTCTGATCCGTCAGGCGGCGGACTCGAACAGGCGCAGGCCGAGGATGCCGGCCACGATCAGCCCCAGGCAGATCAGGCGGGGCGGCGTCACCGGCTCCTTGAACAGCACGACCCCCAGGGTGACCGCTCCCACAGCGCCGATCCCGGTCCAGACCGCATAGGCCGTGCCCAGAGGCAGCGACTTCACGGCCCAGGCGAGCAGGGCCATGGAAGCCGCCAGGCACGCCGCCGTCGCCAGGGTCGGTCCCAGACGGGTGAAGCCGTCGGTGTACTTCAGGCCCACGGCCCAGCCCACCTCACACAGGCCGGCGACGAACAGAACCAGCCAGGGCATGGCGCTCTCCTGAATACGAAAAGGCGCCGGGGGGTCCCCGGCGCCTGATTGTGGTTCCGATGGCTGCGGGCGATCTAGAACTGGCGTTCCGAATAGAGCACCTCGGCGGTGCCCCACTTGGGATTGATCTCCGTACCGTCGGGCTTCTTCAGTTGCAGGAAGACCAGGCCGATCGACTGGTGGTCGGTGAAATATTCCCACGAATTGGTGATGCGCTTGAAGTCGGTGGCGGGCACGAAGTCGTTGCGCTGCTGCTCCAGCTCCGGCTTGTGCAGCAGGGAGAAGATGTTGAACCCGACGATCATCGGCTTCTCTTCGCCCGTGGTGTAGTTGACCACCATGCGGCAGACGTTCTTGTTCGAGCCCGGCGAATAGAGGGTCACCGTGTAGGGCTTGGCCACCAGGGTCGCGACGAAGGTGCCGTCGCGCTTGTTCGCCTTCCAGCCCGCGGCGGGGGTGGCGAGCTTGGTGATGTCGATCCCGTCGTGAACCATCGGCACGCAGATGGTGTTGACGATGTTGATCAGCTGACCGATCTCGCCCTCGGTGGGGACAGCGTAGGTCTTTTCCGGCGGAGGCGGCTCTGCGGGCGGCGCCGCCGGAGCGGCCGTGGCGTCAGCCGCCGGCGCGGCCGCCGAAGTGGCCGGAGCTGCGGCGGGCGGCGGAGCCATGGGGGCGGCGGTCGCCGGCGCGGGCGCGGCGGCAGGCGGCGTGGCCGGGGCCATGGGCGCGGCAGGCGGAGCCGCCGGAGGGGTCTGGGCGAGCGCCGCGGTGGCGACGCCGGCGGATAGAATCATAGTGGCGATGGCGGAGCGCATGGCGTTTCCCCTGACTTGAAGCTTATCACACTCAATGCGGCCGTCCCTCGCAACCCCCTAGAGAGACTTTACGGCCGTAAAGTGGCGATTGATTAAACCTCGACCGCGCGTTCGGCCAGGATGGTCAATCCGTCCGGCGTCACATCGGCGAAACCGCCCTGGACGTCGTAGGTGACGGCGCGGCCGTCATTGAACACGCGGACCGGACCTTCGCGCAGGGCGGTCATGAACGGCGCGTGGCCCGGCAGGACCCCGAAATCACCTTCGGACCCAGGGGCGTCCACCTGATCGACCTCGCCGGAGAACAGTTCGCGCTCCGGCGAGACGAGGGAGAAATGCAGTTTCGCGGCCATGTTCGCCTAGGCTTCCGCGGCCAGTTGTTCGGCCTTGGCCACCGCGTCCTCGATGGCGCCCACATTGTAGAAGGCGGCTTCGGGGAGGTGGTCGTATTCGCCGTCCACCAGCGCCTTGAAGGAGCGGATGGTGTCTTCCAGCGACACGAACACGCCAGGCATGTTGGTGAACTGCTCGGCCACGTGGAAGGGCTGGGACAGGAACTTGGAGATCTTCCGCGCGCGGGCGACGGTCAGCTTGTCCTCTTCCGACAGCTCGTCCATGCCCAGGATGGCGATGATGTCCTTCAGGGCCTTGTAGGCCTGCAGGGTTTCCTGGACGCGGCGGGCGACGGAGTAGTGCTCCTCGCCGATCACCAGCGGGTCCATGATCCGCGAGGTGCTATCCAGCGGGTCCACGGCGGGGAAGATGGCCTGGGCGGCGATGTCGCGCGACAGCACGGTGGTGGCGTCAAGGTGGGCGAAGGAGGCGGCGGGCGCCGGGTCGGTCAGGTCGTCGGCGGGCACGTAGATGGCCTGCACCGAGGTGATCGAACCCTTATTGGTGGAGGTGATGCGCTCCTGCAGGTTGCCCATCTCGGTGGCGAGCGTCGGCTGATAGCCCACGGCCGAGGGGATGCGGCCCAGCAGGGCGGACACTTCCGAGCCCGCCTGGGTGAAGCGGAAGATGTTGTCCACGAACAGCAGCACGTCCTTGCCCTCGACGTCGCGGAAATATTCCGCCTGGGCGAGGCCGGTGAGCGCCACGCGGGCGCGGGCGCCGGGGGGCTCGTTCATCTGGCCGTAGACCAGGGTGCACTTGGAGCCCTCGCCGCCGCCGGGCATGTTGACCTTGGACTCGATCATCTCGTGATAGAGGTCGTTGCCTTCGCGGGTGCGCTCGCCGACGCCGGCCAGCACGGAGTAGCCGCCATAGGCCTTGGCGATGTTGTTGATCAGCTCCTGCATGGTCACCGTCTTGCCCACGCCGGCGCCGCCGAACAGGCCGGTCTTGCCGCCCTTGGTGTAGGGGCAGAGCAGGTCGATCACCTTGATCCCGGTGACCAGCACCTCGGCCGAGGTGGACTGGTCGGCGAAGGACGGGGCCTCGCGGTGGATCGGGCTCATGAAGGTGTTGGCGATCGGGCCGGCCTCGTCGATCGGCTCGCCGATGACATTCATGATCCGGCCGAGGGTCGCGGGACCGACGGGGACGGTGATGCCGGCGCCGGTGTCCACCACCGGCTGGCCGCGGGTCAGGCCCTCGGTGGTGTCCATGGCGATGGTGCGCACGGTGTTCTCACCCAGATGCTGGGCGACTTCCAGCACCAGGCGGAAGGGCTGACCGGTCCGCTGGTCGGTGTTGGTGGTCTCCAGCGCATTCATGATCGCCGGCAGGTGGCCGACGAATTCCACGTCGACGACGGCGCCGATGACCTGGGAGATCCGGCCGGTGGCGATGCCTTTCGGCAGGGTCGCGACCGGGGCCGACTTCGCGGCGGCCTTGGGAGCGGCGGCCTTGGGAGCGGCCGGAGCCTTCTTGGCGGGCGCGGCGGCCTTCGGGGCTGCAGCCGCCTTGGCAGGCGCGGCGGCCTTCGGGGCGGCGGCCTTCGCAGCGGCCGGCTTGGCGGCCGGGGCCTTCTTCGCGGGGGCTTTCGGGGTCGTAGCCATGATCGGTGACTCTTTCGGTTAGAGCGCTTCGGCGCCGGAGATGATCTCGATCAGCTCCTTGGTGATCTGCGCCTGGCGTGAACGGTTATATTGCAGGGTCATCGCGGCGATCATGTCGCCGGCGTTGCGGGTGGCGTTGTCCATGGCGGCCATCTGGGCCGCGAAGAATCCGGCCTGGTTCTCGAACATCGCCGAGAGCAGCTGGGTGGTCAGGTTGCGCGGCAGCAGGGTCTCGAGGATCGTCTCGGCGTCGGGCTCGTATTCGTAGCCCGCCCCCTTGAGGTCGATCGTCTTGCCGCCGGTCACCTGGGCCGGAATCAGTTGCTGGAAGGTGGGGGTCTGGGTGACCACCGACTTGAACTTGGAGAAGGCCAGGCTGACCACGTCGATCTCGCCGGCCTCGAACAGCTCGGCCACCTTCTCGCCGACCACCTGGGCCACCGCGAGGGAGGGATTGGCGCCCGCCTCGAAGAAGGCCACGTAACGGTCGCCGTAGAAGCGCTTCAGCTGGTCGCGGGCCTTCTTGCCCACCACGATGATCTTCACGTCCTTGCCGGCGTTGATCAGCGAGCCGATCCGCTCGCGGGCCATCCGCACGATGGAGGAGTTGAAGCCCCCCGCCAGGCCGCGGTCGGACGTGGCCACGATCACCAGGTGCCGGGCGTCGGAGCCCGTGCCCACCAGCATTTTCGGCGCGCCGTCGCCCGAGACGCCGGCCGCCAGATTGGCGATCACGGCGGCCATGCGCTCGGCATAGGGCCGGGCGTTCTGGGCGTTGTCCTGCGCGCGGCGCAGCTTCGCCGCCGCCACCATCTGCATCGCCTTCGTGATCTTCTGCGTGGCTTTCACGCTTCCGATCCGATTGCGCATCTCCTTGAGGCTGGCCATCCTCGCCTCAGACCTTTCTGAACAACCACCATGTGCAATCGTCGATCACGGTCGTCCGTCGCCAGAAGAAGCCGCAGTCGACCAGGCACAGGTCGGGAAACATATCCATGTAGAGCGAGCCGAAATCGTTCTTGAACAGGAGGTCCGTCTCCCCGCGATAGGGGACGGTCTCCGGCTTGGGAGCGAAATACTCGCAGCAGAAAACGTACTTGGCGGCGACGCGATGGATTTCGCGCATCGTCGCCTCGAGCAGGCTGGGATCCACGTGGATCAGCACACCCGTGGTGAAGGCCAGGTCGACCGAACGGTCGGCCAGGGGAATGGCGTGGCCGAAGCCCTCGAGCACCCGGTCGGCCGGCAGCACGCCGTCGTCCACCAGGAGCTTGCGGGCGGCCGCATTGGGCTCGAGGCCCCAGCAGTCGATCTCCGCCACATTGGCGAGGCCCCGCAGGTTGAGGCCCAGATTGGGGCCCACCTCCAGCGCGCTCTTGGGCAGGTCGCCCTGCATATGCGACAGCACCTCGGCCCAGATGCGCGCGCGGCCGCGCACGGCGTCGGTCGAAGCGACATTGCGCTCCGTGTACCGGTCACCGAACGCGCCCGACCAGGCGCTAAGGGCTTTGGGCTCGATCGCCATCAGCATGCTCAGGCGAAGTTCGCCGTGAACGCTTCCAGGGCGGCCTTCAGCTCCGTCTCGAGCGGACCCGAGAGGGCCTTCTCGGTGCGGATCGCGTCCAGCAGCTTCTGGTGCTTGCCGTGCAGGTTGGACAGCAGCTCCTGCTCATAGCGCCCCACCTTGGCGGTGGGAACGCCGTCGAGATAGCCACGGGTGCCGGCATAGATCACCGCCACCTGTTCCTCGACCGAGAGCGGCGCGTACTGGGGCTGCTTCAGCAGCTCGGTGAGGCGTTCGCCGCGCGCCAGCTGACGCTGGGTGGTGGCGTCCAGATCGGAGCCGAACTTGGCGAAGGCGGCCATTTCCCGGTACTGGGCGAGCTCGCCCTTGATCGGGCCGGCGGCGGTCTTCATCGCCTTGATCTGGGCCGAAGAGCCCACGCGGCTGACGCTGATGCCGACGTTCACCGCCGGGCGGATGCCCTGGAAGAACAGGTCGGTTTCCAGGAAGATCTGGCCGTCGGTGATGGAGATCACGTTGGTGGGGATATAGGCCGACACGTCGTTGGCCTGGGTCTCGATCACCGGCAGGGCGGTGAGCGAGCCGGAGCCGTTGTCTTCGTTCAGCTTCGCCGCGCGCTCAAGCAGGCGGCTATGCAGATAGAACACGTCGCCCGGATAGGCTTCGCGGCCCGGCGGGCGGCGCAGCAGCAGGGACATCTGGCGATAGGCCACGGCCTGCTTGGAAAGGTCGTCATAGATGATCACGGCATGCATGCCGTTGTCGCGGAACCACTCGCCCATGGCGCAGCCGGCGAAGGGCGCCAGGAACTGCAGGGGGGCCGGCTCAGAGGCCGTCGCGGAGACCACGATGGTGTAGTCCAGCGCGCCACGCTCCTCGAGCGTCTTGACGATCTGGGCGACCGTCGAGCGCTTCTGGCCGATGGCGACATAGATGCAGTAGAGCTTGGCGCTCTCATCCGTGCCGGCGTTGATCGCCTTCTGGTTCAGAATGGTGTCGATCGCCACGGCGGTCTTGCCGGTCTGGCGGTCACCGATGATCAGCTCGCGCTGGCCCCGGCCGATCGGGATCAGGGTGTCGATGGCCTTCAGGCCGGTCTGCACGGGCTCGTGCACCGACTTCCGCGGGATGATGCCCGGAGCCTTCACGTCCACCCGGCGGCGCTCGGCCACATTGGTGAGCGGGCCCTTGCCGTCGATGGGTTCGCCCAGCGGGTTCACCACCCGGCCCAGCAGGCCGCGGCCCACCGGCACGTCCACGATTTCCGAAAGACGGCGGACTTCGTCGCCTTCCGAAATCTCGCGGTCTTCGCCGAAGATCACGACGCCGACATTGTCCCGCTCGAGGTTCAGGGCCATGCCCTTCACCCCGGCCTTCGGGAACTCGACCATTTCGCCCGACTGGACGTTGTCGAGGCCGAACACGCGGGCGATGCCGTCACCGACGGACAGCACCTGGCCAACGTCGGAAACGTCGGCCTCTTCGCCGAAATTGGCGATCTGCGACTTGAGGATGGCCGAAATCTCGGCGGCGCGGATATCCATGACTTACGCTCTCTTGAGGGCGAATTTGAGGGAATCGAGCTTCGAACGAAGCGAAGCATCGAACAGTCGGGAGCCGACCCGCACCTTGATGCCGCCCAGGATGGACGGATCGACACGGGTCTCGATTTCAGGGTCCTTGCCGAGCGCGGTGCGCAGGGCGGCGGCGACGCCCTTGGCCTGGGCGGCGCTGAGCGGCATGGCCGTGGTGACATGGGCGGAGACCACGCCCCGCGCCTTGGCGGACATGGCCTCGAAGCTGGCGATCACTTCCGGCAGGATGGCGGTGCGGCCAGTGGCGGCCAGCAGGCCCAGGAACTTGGCCGTGGTGGCGTTGAACTTGCCCTTCTCGGCCAGGGCCGCCAGGGCCCGGCCCTTGTCGGCGGCGTTGAAGACCGGCGAGGCCAGCAGGGTGCGGAAGTCGCGGCTCTCCACACGCATCTTCTTCAGCGACTTCAGATCGGCCTCGATGGCCGTCACGGTCTTCCCGTCGGTCGCGAGATCGAACAGGGCTTGAGCGTATCTTTCGCCCACATTCGAGGTCTTGGAATCGTCCGCCACTTAATTGTCCGCCCGATGCGTTTCGACAGCTGCTGCGAAGGCCCCTTCACAACAACCTAAAGTCCTGAAAGCGCTTGGAAAAGCACGTTGGCCTGCAGGACTGGGAAGGCCCCCTGTCCCTAAGCCGCGCGCCTGATAGCACGCGATTTTCGGCGCCGCAACCGAAGGGGGCCCCATGCGGCGTCAGGTCTGCGGGGTGACGCGACGGAACACCGCCGAGCCGCTGGCCGCCACCTCGCCCGCCGAGGTGAGCAATCGCCCGTGGGCGAAGACCAGGGTGCGGGTGGCCCGGTCCACCCAGGCCTCAAGCGCCACCGGCGCGCCGGTCTCAGGCGCGACCCCATAGTCCAGAGTAAGAGAGACGGCCTGGGCGTCCTCGCCGGCCGCTTCGGCCAGCAGGGGCTGCAGCAGAATCGCCGCGGCGGCCGGGCCGTCGGGCAGCGCCGCCTGGCGGCGCAGGATGGTTTCAGGTTGCGACATGGGCGGGGCTGATGACCGAGTTCACGCCAAAAGAAAAGGGCGCCGCGGCATCACGGCG
>Ga0265327_10000867_pt1 | contig 44918 bp, 70 predicted proteins | sample 41621metaG_FD_202089 | JGI IMG/M metagenome (GOLD analysis project Ga0265327, IMG submission 202089) | Rhizosphere microbial communities from Carex aquatilis grown in University of Washington, Seatle, WA, United States - 4-16-21 metaG | ecosystem: Host-associated > Plants > Roots > Rhizosphere... | reverse complement strand
CAGCGATTCTGATGACCGCGTACTGCTGAATCTCAGCTCGATGCTCTGAACTCAATCCTTCAATCTCCGATGCAATACCGTTGATGGGTTCTTTCCAAAACCTATCGAACCATTCACAGATTTCATTTTCCACTTTTCCCCCTTTGAACGCAGTTATCCATTCGCGTCAACTTGACACTTGTAATCAAAATGAAATATTGTTATATGAGGCGCGTTATTAGGCTGTTTTCTGCTCTTCCAGTTTAAAATTACAGCGAGGACAGCAACCAGAATTTGCTGGCACGTCTAGCAGCTCAGATACGCTTATCCCAAGAGTATGAGCCAAGGCGGCTAAGAACACGTAGCGCGCCCTGGTATGGCCGGTGAGGAGTCTCCATAACGTGGAAAGATTAATTTCCAGTATCTCAGCTAGATCCGCACGATTCAGACCCTTCTCGATCATTTTGGATTCGACCAGCTCCATGTTTATTCTCTTAAGTCGCTTGCTTCTCATGAAAACCAATATACGGCTGAACCATTCATTCTGCAATATAAAAGAATGGTTCGAGCGACTACAATGCACGGCCAAACCATATATAATTGTAAATGTTGAAAACACTTGAGGAAACTCTATTTAATAATCTCGTACGTTTACGCAAGTCGAAAGGGTTTCGCTCGCAAGAAGCTTTTGCAGAAAAGGCAAATATCCCCTTTCCAACTTATCGTGACATAGAGCGAGGTAGAAGCTGGCCCGAACGCAAGAACTTAGCCGCAATTGCTCGAACACTCGGAGTTCCAGAATCCCACCTATTCCTAGACCCCGACCTGGCTCCGAAAGAAACCTTTTCATCCCCCGGTATCCTTGAACTCGCCCAAAAAATCGCAGAACAGGCCCAGGAGATCGAGCGGCTCAAGTCCGCCTCAATTCAGGTCGAAAAAACGGAAGTACCCTCGCTTAGGGACCCCCTACTCGCCCGTGTAGCCCGGCTGGGTCCGGTGGGACGCAGGCACCTCATGCACGCCATTGAAGCGATCGAGGAAAACGAGGCAGACGAGCAGCAAGATCGAAAGCGCCGGAAGTCATGATTCTTGCTAATGAATTAAATTCAGTTCTTTATGCTTTGCGCCGATGATAAACTTAGTTAAAGGAGGGCATGTACATGGACCAGCATTTTAGAAAATCTCCCGTTTTCCCTGCCTTCCTGCTTGGGATTCTTCGGACACTTGATATTTTTGGCGTTACCCGGTTTCAACCCAAAGAAAACCGCGCCCCATACAAAGTGCTTGGTTCAGAGCGTGACCGCAATGCATTTCGTTCGGACTGGAACCACATCGGAGGCGACTTCCAAAATTCTGTAGCCACCTTCCGCAAAAGTCATAAATTATAATCATGTCTGACAAAAATAAAATGCTCATCGAGGCCACGCAGGACTCTGACGGGAACCAATCCGTTACAATTGGCATCACCGACAACCTTCCAAATCCCATCCTTGTCGAGCACTGGAACCAGTTAGTTCCGACCGCCGCGCGAGAGATCCTCACCATGGCGCGGGATGAGCAAAAAAATCGTCACGCGAATGACAGATCTGAGCGGTGGTCAAAATTGATCGGGCAGCTCACCTCTTTTGTGATCATCTTGGTTGGCTTAATTGGAGCAATCGTTCTGATTCGAGAAGGAAGGCCAATCGAAGGTCTAACTATGTTTTTTGGCCCTCTAGCAACGCTGGCTGGTGTCGTCTGGATGTTCAGAAAACCCATTGAATCACAGATCATAAAAAAATAGCTACGCAACGCTCAGTAGCTCGAAAATAAGCGCAAGAATTCGCCTCAATTTCTTCCGCACTTCTTCTCCAGAAGGAACCTCTTTCAATCTCACGATTCGGTCTTTTGGGAACTCGATCACGATAGCCAAATCTTTGATGTTTCTCATAGGCGCACTTCTTCCTACCGATAAGATCGGTTAGCTGCGCCTCTGATTGCCTGAGAAACTAACAGAGGTGTCCCATAGGGGTACGTTTTGCGAGGACGGCGGAGCATGGGTGTTATACAGCACACTCCGCCGCCCTACTGTGTTCAGGTTTCCCTGAAGCCTTGAGATATCGCATTGCGTCGCGATGGTCGACTTAAGTATTCTTAACCAGTCTACATCTTAAAGAGAACGCCCCGGTTTGCATGCTCCGCATATATGTGGAGCTACACCAAAATGATGCCCGAACTTACCGTTGAATAATGGTAAAAGTCGTGCTCGAAAAGATGCTCAAACGTAAACGCATGACCAAATACCGTTTCGCTAAAAATCTTGGCCGAGACATGAAACACATGGACCGATACTTTAAGCCAGGGATAAACCCCACCGTAAAAACTCTCGAAAAATGGGCCAACGCGATAGGATGCAAAGTCCGGGATCTGATCGAGGAGTAAACCCATTTAAGAAAACTTAACTCAAGAGTTCTAGTGTCGTCGTCGATACCACCACCATGGGAAGGCGTTCAAGAAAAGACACAAGAGACGACACCACTCAAGCTGTTACTGGAATTCTTATACTCCTTCCCTTCCTTTTTCTCTGTTATTTGGTCGGTTTTAAAGCGGCAGTGGTCTTGACCATTTTTGTTATGTCGGCGCTTATTCTCTTCACGATCTGGAAAGATCCGAAGTTACGCCTCTCGCGCCTGTCTCAACATAGACTTCTGCTTGATACTTGGCTTGGCAGATCGCCTCCCGATCACATTCGACAACGCATACTCGCGATGATTGAAAAAAATAAAGTGGAAACACAACAAGTTCGAGCGCAATTAGGACTCGATGACGATTTCGGCGAAGCAGATCCACAATTAATCAATAGAATCACTCAGGCGATCCAAAATGGAGAGGTTCTGAAGATCCGCTACCATGGAGGGAGCCAGCCGGGCGCAGTCCGCGAAATAATTCCGAAGGAATTTGATGGAATTTATATCACTGCCATCTGCGTTAGAACAAAAAGAAGTAAGACTTTCTTCCCATCCAAAATGGAAATTCTCCCATATAATGAAAAAATTCCGGTCAACTATGAGCCCGGAAAGTATGCCTCACACCATAAGCGCGCAAGCTGATGTATGTCGCCATTTAAATTTTGACGTTTTGAATTACTTCCACGCTAAAAACCGCCGCGCCGTCAGAAGTTTCTTCGCGATTCTTTCGCCAAAGCTACCTCTCACCGGAGAGCTCGGAATCAGCGCTGACCACACCGCGTTTGCGATTCCTGACCCGTCTCCTAGCTGAACATTTAAAATCGAAGGGACGGTGGATTGAATCGCTGAGACCGCGCTCTGATAAAGCGGAATCCGGTAAACATCCTTCGTGCCCTCGGTGGGAGAGACCATCAAAACAACGTACTCGCCCTGAGGGTCTGATGGATTCGTGATCAGGTCAAAATAATACAGGCCACGAAAATATCCCGGCAGCTCGACCATTGGATAAGGTCCTGAAATACTGAGGTCGGGCTTCAGAACGAGAGCAACCACGTCGGTCAATCCCGTCCTGAAACCCACGGCTCTATAAAGTGCTCGGTATGCGGACGAAATCTGTCCCATCTATCCCTTCTTAAAACGCTCTGCCGCCACTATAAACATTGGCAGTCAAGAACGCAGCAATCGCGTGCAAGCTGTCTGTCGTAGCGTTGAAGCCTGTTCCCTCAATATTGTTCTGCGCCTCAGCCAGCACTCCGTTCACGGCAGTTTTGATCGCCGAAAGCCCAATCGTTGCGTCCCCGATCTTGTCGGTCTGGATTTTTACCGCATCCAGTTCTGTCTTGATCGCCACAACGCCCGAGGTTGCGTTTTCGACGTCGCTCTTGATAGCGGAGACATCCGATTGAACCGAAGTCAGCGTACTCTGAAGGGCAAACCCATCGGCCGTAACATCGGATACGATCTCAGTAACAGACTTCCGAACCGTACCAGCTCCGCCGATCGCATATGCGAACGAAGCGGTGAGCTGTTCCTGCGAAGCGGTCGATGGAATCGAAACATCGACATGAAGCTGCCCGAGACTGTCCCATGTCGCCGCGACTGTTCCGGGCGAACCGGCAGAGCCAACCAAATAGGAGCCTCGATCCGCACCGGATTGGTTGACCAGGCTTACGATCACTGATTTTCCATCCGGATCAATGAGAGCATTTTGGCTATTATAGAAAGTTAACGGAATGCGATAGGTGTTTGACCCTGAACCTGGCTTGATCAACTGAGCCGGAACCGGCATCGCGAAGCCGGCGTTGTTTTGGATCGCTTGAACGGCGGCCAGGATGTTTGCAAGATCTGCCGATCCGCTTTCGAGATCGCTCTTGATCGCAGCAGTGTCACTCTTTACAGCCGCGATTGCAGTGTCCTGGGTGCCAAGATGCGCGTCCAGATCGTCCGTCGAAATCGAGCTGACGGTGAAACTGATCGGATAAGGAGAAGACTTGCCGGAGTTCGTCGCGTCCATTTCAACGCGGACGGTGTCACCATTGGCGGCGCCCCAGCTAACGAGTTGAGCTGCACTAATGGAACCGATGTAGATTCCAGGTACGTTTGTTGAGTCAAGCTCCGAAAGAGTTAAAGCACTGACCCCGACGGCCTTTGCAACGCCGTTTAGGTAGGCCTGAGCCTTGATCGTCAGACCTGTCGAGTTATTTTTACCCTGATATGAAAGCGGAAGCGGTTTGAAAGACATAGTTTCTCCTTATTAAATTAAAACGCTCTTGCGTTGGAATCCTCGTCCGTGAGCGTTATGTATTCCTCGAACGTCTGCACCCCCCCTACCGTGTAAAGAACAAGGCAGGAAGTCTTTGAATTCAAATTGGGCGTCCACGCATAGAGATAGATCCCGCTCCCGCTTGGACTCTCAGTCATTGTGCTCGAAGCAAGCATGACCGCTCCCGTAGAGGCATTTTTCACCTGAACCGTGAGCGAGAGGCCTGAGACTCGGCCAGCACCTAGATCGCGCACAAACGAGAGAGGAATTGTATCGCCTACGTTGAACTGATCATTAGCCGCAAAAGCCTGGCAGCAGATAAAAAATAGCGCCACGATCAAGAGGCCTCTCATTGCGGGCACCCCGTTCCGTGCATTCCAAGAAAAAAATGCCCCATCAAAAGGCCCAGGGCAAATGGGATTGCGGGATAACTGAGACTGACTTGATAAATTTGCCAAGAAATCGTCGAGACCGACCCGTTTTTGCACGCCGTCCAAATATCGAAGGCGATCCAAATCAATGCAGTCGCTACGATTAGAATCCAAGTCAAGCTCATGACGAACCTCCCGCGGTCACGTCCCGAGCTGCAGCGAGTGTGAGATAAAGTGAGTAGATCGCGCCGTAGAGCTGCGCGTAGGTCATCGTGCCCACCACGCCGCCACTTGATGGGTCGATCAGACTAAAGCTTTGGGTCAGGTCCGATGCGACCATTTGCAGCCCTCCGGTTGGGCTCTTCATCGTGGTGCCGTCCGGAAGAGTGGTCAGAATCTCCTCAAAGAAGTTTGCAATCGGCGCCTGTGCGAAGCTGTTTTGGATCTCAATCCGGCAGCACCTCTGCCACTTCGTCTCAGTTCCTGAAACCACATTTTGATTATAGTTCGACATGAATTTCCCCTTATTGGATGCAGTGGTAAAACCAAACGTAGGCGGTTGAAGCCGTGAGAGCGGCACTCCCCTGCGTGAAGGTCATCGTCGTGGTTGCGGTTGCGGAGACGTAAGGCACCTTGTTTGCGGTCGATGGCAGGGTCGCAGTAGCCGCGTTGCCTGGAGTGACCATGCAGTACGGCGCTGACGTGAAAGCCGTCCCAAAGGTCATGGTGACGATCACAGCGCTCGCAGCCGGTGCCGTGCCTGTCGTGACAGAAATCTTTCCCGCCGTGTCGGTGCCCACAATTGCGAGAGTCGGGCTCGTGCCGGCTCCAGTACCAGCCGCCAGAGTCGGCGTACTCCCGCCCCCCACAAGGTGCGTGTGTCGTGCAGAGCCGGTAACATCGAGCAGATAGGAGGGAGAGGTGTTTCCAATCCCCACGCTGTAGCCGTTGAAGTAGCTTGCTGCACCGCCTGCGAGATTGACCACAGTGCTGCCGCCAGAATTGAGGACGTTAATTTGCTGCCCGTTACCGGTTTGGATCGTCCCGTTACCGGACGCGAGCGTAATTGATCCCGTCCCTGTCCCATCGTAAATCAGTCCAGGGCTTGAATAGGTGCCGACGTAGTATCCGCCCGCCCGAATGTTGTTCGAGGAGGTATCGATCGAATATGCGGGGCTCGCAGTGCCAATGCCTAGGCGATGAGTAGAGTCATTCCAAAAAAGCTGCGAATTGTCCTGCGTATAGACGCCAGAAGCTCCAGCAAAGACAATCGATCCTTGAGTGAAAGCATAGGTTGCTCCAGTTCCCCCGTTTGAAAGACCGATTGATCCCGAGAGGAGCGAGGTCGGAAGATATGAGTACCATGTGGCCGCACTCCCGCCATTAAAAAATGGAATGCCCGTGGGACTACCTGCTCCGGTCCCCCCATTGGCTACCGAGAGATTGCCGCTCAAAACCGATGTAGGAATCGTGCTCGCTGAGCTAAAAGCACTGCTTCCGTTTGCCATCACATAGCCGGTAGAGAGCGAGTTTTGCCCCGTTCCACCTTGGGAGACGGGAATAATATTTTCCGAGGTGGGTGAGCTTGACCCATTGAAGTACAGAATGCCTGTAGGACTTCCCAAGCCTGTCCCGCCGTTTGTATATGAAAGATTGCCGGATAATACCGAAGCCGGGATTGTTGTCGTCGATGAGAATGCGCTACTTCCGTTTGCCAAGACGTATCCGGTAGCTAAATAGTTCTGTCCCGTGCCCCCCTGTGTGACGGGCACGATGGATTCTGAGGTCGGAGTCGATCCACCATTGAAATACAAAAGTCCGGTCGGACTTCCAAGCCCCGTGCCTCCGTTTGTTACAGGGACGTTGCCCGTTAAGCTCACATTGCCGCCGCTCGCGCTCAGCGGAGCCGTTGCAGTTACCGTTGCGCTGATCGTGGCCCACGAAGGATTGCCGCTTGAGCCCCCGCTCTGAAGCACCTGGCCCGACGAGCCCGGAGCGAGTACGGTCCAGCTCGAGGCGTTTCGGTACAGCATATCACCCTGAGCGGACCCAAAAACTGAGTCCAGAAGGGCCGTTTCAGTGATCCCATACGGGAGCTGAGTCGTTCCCGAGATATTGCCCAAAATCTGCCCAGTGCTAATCTGAGGCGAAATTGTGCAGGAGATCTGTCCGTTGTCGACATAGCCCGCAAAGGCGCTCGACACGAAGAGCAGGAATATCCAAAGCACTTGGATCATACCTATGGGTTTCTTCATGGAGCAGTTATCGCTGAGCCCAGCGAAAGTGGAAGGTCAGCCCTTTGGCTTAAATGGCGATCAACCTGCCTTTTTCTTCGCGGCCGCTCGCTTAAAATCAACAACCAGTTTTTCCGGTGTGCTGGCTAGATCGGGAATATCCGACAATCGGACGGGTTGAAGACCCATGCGCTCCGCAACCATCGCACGGACAGCTAACTCATTAATTCGTGCCAGACGCTTAGTTTGTGCACGCTCCCATTTCAAAATGGACGCTGCCGAAAGGTCAAGTTGAGACGCAAACTTTTCCAATGAGAGCCCAATCGCCTTTCTCAAAAACTCAACTTCGAGACCACGAATAGGAATCCGCTGATTGATCATCTCAACACATATCTCGCGCTCCATATCGGCGGGCACGATGTCGACAACCTCCCCGATGTCCTTGTCTTTGCTCACTCGAATGGGAAGATCTCTTAATTCCAAGTAGCTTAACCCTGCATATCCATTTAATGTCTTCCGTTTCATTTTCTTCTCCTAACTCTCCGCTTCATGACGGTGATGATCACAGTCTTGTTTTCAATCTTGCAAACGATTGCGATGCCCCTGCCGTTGAGCCTAATCCCGCTCACGCGGTAAAGGCCGTTGCCCAGTACCGCAAATTCCGCACAAGTTTCAGCAATCCGAACGATGTCCGCATTTGTGAGTTTTCGAGCCACCATCATATCGAGAGCGTGTGACCGTAACAGGTAGTTTCCATCCTTCAGGTCCTTTAAAATTTTGTGTGTAGCCAGCTCAATCACCATATAAACATAATAGCACAGACGTTTACTAAGTCAATGCCTATGTAAATACAGATAATTAAAATATTTACTTAGTCATTGTGAAAGTCATTGACTATTTATACGCATTGCGTTATTCTGTATTCAGATAGCGAGGAATTAGAAATGAACCAGGGACAAAATGCATCGAAGAAAAAAGTCATCTACTGCCACGATAAATCCGAACGCTTGCCGTTCGGCGTTTATGAATGCGACACGGCTGCGCGCAAGGTTGAGCTCGTGGCCTTTTACCGATCAATCGAGGACGCCTCTCAAGCTCATCCCGAAGCGCGAATCGTCGAGCTAAACAACCAGATCCAAGCGGCCTGACCTAAGAGTAACTCAGGGAGGCGCGATCGTCCCAGACCTGGTCGAACTTAGAATTCCCGTTCGCCCACTCCTCAACTAAATTGCCTTGCTCATCGAAGGTAATGCGTCTGATCCGCCAACCCGCTTGAGAGGTGAGAGTTCCCGGATAGGCCTCCCCCTTGTAGAGCAAATCAGCTCCAACGAAGTCCGTGCGCTTGGCGAAGGCCATATTATCCTCCGAGAGCCCCTGCGGCCCTTGAACTCCTATCGTCGAAACAACGGGCGCACGCGGGCTAGAAATTTGAACATGGATTGCAGGGGGGGTTAAAATCTTTACGCTTCTCGGAGAAGGAACATCATTTTTCACCGAGACATCTAACGTCTCTTCTCGAGGGACCTCAACTATCGGGGTTCGTTTCTTTCGGACCCGGGCCCGTAATTCACTCATCGCGTGACCTGAGGCCAGACATTCACGATGCCGTTCAGGAGCCTTGTGACTTCTCCGTCGCTTGAAGTGATCTTCAGATCCCACACATACTGAGTAGCTACGATTTGAGCGGAAATCGCCGGACTGACGGGCAGAGCACTTGTCTTAGGCGCAGGCAATGACAATTGAATTGTGCCGGCCACGGGATCAATCGTGCAGGTGAACTCGGCAATCTTGTTTTGGTCCGAATACTTTGCTCTGATTTGAGCCTGCGCGGTGTAACCCGTCAGATCGAAAATCTCTCCGTGTTCGTGCTTAATTGGAGGAATCAGCAAATTAAACGTAGTCCCCTGCTCAATATCGAGATCGCATTTTCCGGCCGCCATGATTACCCCTCCCATCCACGGGAAAAATGCATTCCATCTTTTCGGTGGAAATGACCTCCCCAGGCGAAACCTTCATCCGTGAAGCACTTCACTAGTTCTGGACTCATCGATGGCTCATCCCCTAGCCGATTTGATGCCGCGTTAATATCAATCGCGAGTGCATAAGCATGGCAGGACAGAGATCCGGGCTGACCTCGAACGTCGCGAATCATCTTGCAGCCGTCGAACGAAAGGAGTTGAGTATCAAGTTTTCGCAAAACCACGTTTTCAAGCGCACTCAAAAGCGGGACAGACATGTCCTTGTTGCAGTAGACGTGGAACACCGGGCCGCAGGTCAGGGAGTTGACCCACTTTAATTTAGGGTGCGGTGTGATGATCGCGCAAAATTCACTCTCACGTGCCCATTTCCCATCCACAATCGCGCCGTATTTTGATATCGCGTCTTGTAAAGTCATTGAAGCTGACCCCATACGAAAACCAGAAAACAACCAAGAAGAAACATCGAGATACTTGCAAACCAATGCGCATTCTTCACGGCGTACTCGGCTTCGGTAAAAGCTGATCCATCACATTGTTGTATTGGTCTCTTTGGACAGACACCCAATCCTTGGCGTCGGCATCACAAAAAGGTTTAAACTCGTACCCGCCAGCATCCAACTTGCGATAAAACCCGTAGTCTTTTAGGCGCGGCTCCTTGTCGCATAGATCTGAAGGCAAGCCATTGTTCAGCCAAACTGCCGCATCTACTTGCTCGCGAGTCACCGAGCTACACGCCTGGAAGAGTATCCCGCCGCTGAGTAGGCTCAGAAACACCGGAAGGAATACCGGCTTTGCTCGAATTAATCGCTGTCTCAATCGGTCTCTGATCATGGGTCTGTACCGCCTGTGAAATTGCGGCACGATCACCTTCGAGCATTGCCGCATACTGTTGCGCCACGTAAAGCGCAACGATTTGGTCCCACCAGGATTTGAGCACTGGTATGGCGGTAAAGATCGCAGTGAGCGTGCCGAGAATTGCTGCCATGTATTAAGCCTGCGGAGGAGCTATCGGAGCTGCCGCTGGAACTGGAAGCGGTGCCGGAGCAGGAATGTTTCCATTGATGAAATGGACAATGCTCCCAATGTAACCCGAAACCGTACCGATCCAACCCGGAGCGGTTTTACCGAAAGCCTGAAAACCCTGTCCAACCGCATTCAACACGATGCTGATGCAGCAAAACACGGCCAAAATCATCGTCAAACTGCTACCCGATAAAAAACTCTGAATAATTGCTGTCATTTTAGTTCTCCTAACCTCTATTTATAAATTTCCGCAAGCCCAATGCCCGCAGATACGATGAAAGAAACTGCCACAGAGGCACCCAGTAGCTTCCACTTAAAAATTTGTTGAGACTCAATTTTATCCTCGATGGACTTGAGCCTTTCATTCGTGATTTTTGCGTGTTCCTCAAGTCTTCCGAGTAATCGTGAATCTGATTCCATTAGTTCACCAAATATGTGTAAGTAAACGTGATGTCATATGTACCAGCCACTAAAGGAATACTGAAATAAGCTACGCTACTTCCATTGCCACCAATAACAACTCCCGTGGCGGTACCATAACCACCGGTTGGCCCTGTAGTGCATACCCCGGTAATCTGAGCGGTCGATGGACTAGTTGTTGGGACCGGGGTAGATATGATAAATGCTGCGTTGGTCGCAGTGACCACCAAACTAGGGATGATCCCAGAAACGGTGACAACGTTCCCCACTCTCATCCATTGAGTGGTTGCAGTGGGGGTATTACTGACATGCACTACACCTGCAACCACGGGTGATGCCGTGCCAGATGCAACGGCTGGACCTGAGCTACCTTGAGTCCCACCATTGTTGTGGATATTGGCAGAGAGCAAGCTTTGTGGACTCGTAGTCCCGATACCTACGTTTCCATTTCCTAAAATTTGCACCCTATTTGCACTATTTGTGATGAAAACCAGTGGCGCATTGTTTAAGTTTCCCAAAAACATGGCATTTGGTCCGCCGGGGCCAGTGCTCGTAGATGAGTTTTGAGCAATGAATCCCTCCGAGGAGTCCTCTAAGAGTGAGATTACTGCGCGTGCAGATGAGTTTGAGGAATTATTTTGTAGCCTGATTTCATTGTCGGCTGAAACACTTGCGATTATATTCAAGGTGGTTGCTGGCGAAGTGGTCCCGATCCCCACTTTCCCGCCATTATAAACGCCAATGCCTGAAGTAGTGCCTAAGACGCCAGCACTGTTATATTGAAAATCTCCCGCATTACCGGCGGCGGTAGATCCTACCGGAGAGAAGGTCGAACCATTATTTGAATATTGAAGCTGCGATGAACTTGAATTCCACTTGATCCGTGGATTTCCGCTTCCAGATCCAATATTAAACTCGAGTGTCTTGTCCGTGTTGGATGCATTTCCAAAACGGAATTTGTCTGAACTCGTCCCGGAGTCGGCGGCCTGAGCAAGTTTAAAGGTAAGAAAAAAAAGCGCTAAAATTATTCTCATGATCATTCCTCTTTAAGCCTGGATCAGGGAGGCGAGTCCAACGCGAAGAGTGCCAACGTAATTCGTTCCGGCAATGTTCGATGATTTGTAACTGACCTGACCTGAAGTGTTATCGATAAAAAACAAAATTCCGTGATCTAAATCCCCACGCGGCTCAAAAGTGAGCTGCCACGCGGCGGCGATGGGCTTCCACGAAATCCAAAGTTCTCCCGAAGCCTGAAGTTCGATCGAATCGGATTTGACATAGACGCTGACGATAAACCGAGCGGTGTCGATTTTCGCGTTGTCCAAAAGCAGTCCCACGATGTTTTGCTGAGCACTCTGATTGTTTAGAATATTTACTTTGAGCGGAGCCACAACTGGACCGCCGGCCGCAAGATTTCGGATGGCGGCCAAGAGCTGAGCGGTGTTATTCGGGTTGGTCAGATCTCCAAAGGTATGAGTCTGGTCAAGAGTTTGGCCAGAGCCAATGATCGCATTACAGATCTCCTCCTGCATGACGTTCAACCATTCTCCTGAAACAACCGTTGGAGCTAATCCGGTGAGAGGGTTTCCCTCCTGAAAGTGATTGTCCGTCGTAGCGTTTGCCGTATCGATTCTTTTCATGACTCAACTCCCGTAGTAAAAATGAGGTGTGCTCTGCGATTGCGCAGCTTTCTTAATGACCGCCTCAAGTATTGAATTTCTCCAGCTCGTAAGCGGCTGGCCGGCTGAATCCCCGGCTGAAAAATGCCTCACGACGATGCCGGTTGCGAAAACTCCCCAGTGCCCGCGCCAGGACGGGCTGAAAACTTCTTTGCCCGCGGTCCCTGTACCGGCGCAAAAGGGGGTAAAATTTCTCACCTTCACGCTGTACCCAAAAGATTGAGCAAGAGAGGCGAAAACGTCATCACTCTGACCGCCCGGATCTGTCAATTTTCGATGGACGTCCGCACGTCTTTCATCCAAAAGCGTGGAGATTGCTTGAGTAGAATCGGGAAGACTGACAAAATTTTCCCAGTCAGAAATCAGATCCTTAGCGGTTCTAGGGTCAGCTTCCTCAAGAATGGAATCAATTGCCTGGTCAACTCGAGCAAGTTCATCAGAGATTCCTAGAAGGAGCGTAAAAAGGACTCCAAATCCATTTCTAAGCCAAAGTTTTCCCTTCGGCAGTAGCCCCTGAACAACCTCGACATACTGCGCGCTGGTCATTGCCATGTAATCGTCCCAACGACAGGAACTTGCCCCTGCCCATAGGTCTGATCCGCAGTCGGTGAAACAAGCGCGTAATCATTCACGCCTGCGGCAGTTCCGATTCGATCCCGGATGTGAGAGAGAAGGACGGTCGTACTCGGCCCCCCTTCGGTGATCAGGAGATCATCCAGTTCGGCTTGGACTGCCGCTCGAATCGTCGGAGTGTCTGGACTCAGGTGAATGGTCGGATTGAGCGGTATCGTTGCCGGTGCAAACACGGTGACATCCGCATGGCTCGGCTTGAGTTGATTGATATAGGCCTGGAAGGCCGCAAGCTGACCCGAACTTGGCGCAATCGAGCTTGTTTGATTATCCATCACAAAGGTCAACCCTACGGTGGAAGGGCCGTAAAGTAGCGGGTAAGGCCATGCGCGTGTCACTCCCACATATGCCAATGCCCAAACGACATAATCGCCGTCATTCCCCCCGCGCGGAGGGTTCCCGATCCGATAAAGAAGACGCGCCCGAAAAGATGCGTCCGTCTCGACATCAAACCCGCCAAAAATTCCATTCTGATCGACCACGACCGAAGAACTCACTCCGGCTGCGGGAGATTGAAGAGTCAAGATCGTCCCGGGATCACACGCAGGAGCGGCCCCTGGGTCCTGAGCCACAATCAATCCGGCAGCAGTTACCGACGAGCCCGAACCTGCCGGAATCGTCACGTCTGCACTTAAATTGAAAAGTACGCCGTCACTGCGCACGAGAACCGTCGTCGCAGCGGTTAGGACAGATCCGGGAGCCCCGGTGAAGGTCACTCCGCCAGAATTATAGGTTGCGGGCTTTAGGAAAATACCCCACCACGCTCCGATACGATAAAGATAAGGCGCTTCCGCAGTATCGGGAAAAACTTGTTTCGATAACCAATCGACATAGCCGTAGAGCAAATGAACGGCTCCGGCCATGACCTGAGCAATCACACTGATCACGGCCCGCCTCAGAACGTTTGGGGTTCCAAGTATCCGCGTAGAAAGATCGGACTTAATCCGTTGTGTGAGATCAGACAGACTCGGTCGAACGAAAGGCATCAGGTCCCCTTCTGAAGCTGTTGCGCCCAGGCGTAAGAGAATTCAAAGTTTGAGATACGACCATCAGGCCTCACAATCTCGACCTGAATCAAAAGCTCTTCATTAGTCGAAAATGAGGCGTCAACCGTAACCGTTTGAGCTACGCCGTCGGAGATCATCCACTGAAGCGCGTCCTGGCCGTATTCGATGGCTTTGGCCAAAGTCTCTTGATTCGGCGCCGCTCCTTCAAGCAGCCAAAGTTTCGAACCAATCCGATCGCCCGTATCGTCGACTGCATCCCCCCACCATCCACCGAGATCGGTTTGACCCGGAGGCAATTCATCGGGCGTAACCCTTGCGTCCGTGAAGAGAGATACAACGCAAGCCGACTCAAGTCCGTCCTCGAGGACGAGATCCTGTTGATCTAAAACAAGGTCCCACTCCCCTGAGTCATTTTCCGTGACAGCGAGATCAATATAATTTGTGGTCATACAAGGCTCCCCGGCGCATTCGTCGCGCCCGTTCCGGTGGAAGGAACCACTTGCACCGCAATCCCGGCAGCGACCTGGGCGTTTTGGACTTCTTTCACGACTTCCTTGCCGATCGCCTGCCACAGATTCTGAATCTTGGTCAGCTCAGCTCCCGTGAGCTCCGGATTGAGACCCTGAAGAACCGCCGTAATCGCATTTCCAAGCCGGGTTCCATCCATTCCTGTGCCCATAGTTATGCCTTAAATGAATCGATCTTCGATTTGATCGTATCGAATGGATCGGAGGGGTTGAGAAGAGGTTGCGGGCCGCCCATGGTCGCGGTCCTTGCCGTGATCAATGCGCCGATGAGTTCACTCAAGATCGAGACAAATTCATTACTGCCGCTTGTGATCTTCATTTTGCCTGTGTCGACCTCGAAATTTTGAGTTTTGACCTGAATGGTGTTTCCGCGCTTGAAATAGATCTGATCCCCTTCGTCCGTATAGATCGCGACCTCTCCGCCCTCGAGGCCCTTGATTCGGTAACGCCGATCCTCCACCGCAATGACAATCCCGTTCGCGCGATTCCCGCCCGGAAAAAGAGTGATGGCCTCGGCTCCCTCGAGGGGCACGGAAGTAAATCCGTAGGACTGAACTCGGGCTACGTCGTCTCGAAGTTCGTCATTTCCGAAATCGATCTGCATGGTCTGAATGTAGGTCGAGTCGTCTACCCGATTGACGTATCCTTTCCCGATCATCAAAAGTAATCGCCTCTTGAGCGGCTCGATCATCTTTTGGATCGTCCCGATCATAGAGCCCCCTGCCGAGCCAGCTTATTCCAAAGATCTTGCTGGTTATCGATCAGCGGAAGGAGTTCAAAAGCGTCTTTCCTGGTCAGGCTAATATCCGTGATCGAACCTCCGCCTGAATATCGATAAGTGACATCGGTACTCAAGAGTTCTAAATCGATTCCTAGAAACGGGATTTTGATGGGAATCAATTCATTTTCGACCCATAAATCTCCGTTGGGTTTGGTAAAACCGACGATCGAAACATCGATCACCTGAGACTTACCGGCCCGAGTGGAAGCTTCCCATCGTGCCCGTTCCGCTACAGGGATTTGAGTCGAGAGTCCGTCCTCAACGATCGTAAGCCTTCTAAAACGGTTGATTTGTGAATCGCCTGCTTTCCAAATCAATGCCTTATTTGTAAACTCCGGAGCCGTGACATCCATTCCCCCGAGCGCCATCGAGACCACATATTCTGAGAAGCGCTCCTTCTGAGAGTATTTCGATTTGACCGAAAGCAAGTTGATACCGTAGGAAAGTTGAAAACCTGCCTTGTTTTGACCGGCCCGCGTGAATACAATTCCGCCGTTTCGATCCGACACGATAAGTAATCCTCGGTACTTGGCGGCACGATCGAGATTTTGAAAGACCGTCTCTCCTGGACGAGTATCCCAATTAGGTAAGGGCTCTCCCGTGTCAACATCCGCTGAGACGGATATCCCGTACGGCTCGCAAAGTGCGGTAGCGAGATCCACGATGTCAATGGGCTTATTCCAATGCCCGGTCTTATGAACGACTGAGCAGTCTACGACGTCGGCCGTCTTGTCGCGCCCTGCGACTCGAATTCGCTTCGAGTTTGCATCGATTTCCGTATCCACGTCGTCCACGAATCCACTGATCACTTCTTGATCTTCGATTTTAAGCTGACATTCGTCCCCTGGAATGAGGGGCCATGGTTTACTCGTGAGATCCCATCTGTCATTTAAGGAAATATCGAAGCATCCTGAAACCGCTTTAATGCTTCGTTTAACCGAGACCTCGGTCCAACCCGCATAGACTGAGTCATTGACGTAAAGTTCAATTTTTGGCTCAGCCACTTTGGATCACCTTCAGATCTTTTTTTGCGGTTAAAAATGAAGGATTCACTATTCCGTTTCTAGCCAGCAGATCGGCTTCTTGAGCTAATGATTCAAATTGATCGTAAAGCAGTACGAGTGAGGAGGAGGTCCTATCAGGCGTGATCGAAATGACACTGCCTAGAGTTTGTTTCTGAGGTGGAACGGCTACGCGCAAAAGAGTCTGCATTTTTGTGAGTGCGAGATAAAGAGTGTCATCCGTCACCGTCTGCAACTGAGAATCAATCGCCGAAGAAATCTCATCACGAAGGGCCGTGGCTTCCTGATAGGACGCGCCGGGCGCTTGAGAAACCGCGACGGCAGCCTTCGCTATAGAAAGTTGCTGGACATAATTGACAATGGCCTGCTTGGTTGCCGTAACCTGTAAATTCGTCTTCGTTCGAGATATCGATAAAATCACAGGAGTCGAGGACGGGAAGCTTCCTACAGACTGAGACTGTCCGGATTGATTATTGACTCCCGGCACGATCCCGGTACTGCTGCTCCCAAATCCAATCATGCCGCGATAGGCATCTCGAATTTGTTGAGGACTGGTTCCAAGCCCTTTGAACGTATCCAGCGCCGAATTCAAAATCTCTGCTATTTGAGAAGGAGCTGCGATCGCGTTTAATATCTGAGCCTTCATATTTTTAAGAGCAAAAGCGGTCGATGCCGTTATCCGGTAGACCGCTTTTGCAGCCATCACCGCCGAATCAATCACGTCGGTCACCGAATTCAACTTGTCTTGAACCGCTGCTATTGCGGCCCCGACCAGGCCCCCGACATCATAGATCGCCTCAAGTACCGCAGCCGCCGCGCTCTGCACATCGTCCGCAGCGGCGCTTAACTGACTAAGAGCGTCCGAGGTCGCTGCCGGATAAACAAGCTCTCCTGCCTCATCAAATACGAGGGAAAATATTGCCATCCCCCCATCGTGATCAACCTCCCTCACCTTGCAATCAAGACAAACAACCTCTTTTGTTCCGAGGTAGGGATGGATTAACTGGCCAGACCCACTTTTTTCGCAGGCCGAAATCAACCTGTCTCGAAGGAGCATGTAGTTCGAGCCAATCACAAAACCTTGGAGCGGGAATCCTCTTAATTTTCTTCCCAGGTCTTCCGTGTATCCAATATCCTTTCCAGGAAACTCGTGTTTTGCAGTTCGCCTACCCGTCGACAGTTCTGCCTCTTTGACCCCGAATTCAACTCCTCGGAATGAAGCTGGCCTTAGTTTATTTCTCCAAGTCGTGCTCATGGATTCACCATGGCGTATCCCATGAATAATTCGACAGGCGTCTCACTGCTCTTTTCTGTACTGATTCTTGTACCTTTGGGCATATTTTCAAACGAGACTTTCAATGCTGTTTCTTGGCGGGAATAGGATTGATTCCCGGGAGAGATTGCGCTGATCAACTGCTGAGTGCCCGTTGCCGGCCCGAGTGATGAATTCACATTCGCAGTGAAAGGCTTTGCTCCCGAAGAAAAACCGAGAGCGTCTTTTACTTGGTCGATCACACCGAGAACAGAAGCGACCCCGTCGTTAAAGAGATTTTTCATGAAATCCCAAAAAGAAATGAACCAGGATTTGACTGACTCCCACTGCTTAATCAACTGGTAACCGGCGACCCCGATCAATGCAATAGGGCCTGTAAGTGGAAGAAGTAAGGCTCCCCATCCCGAGAAAATATTTTTCAGATATTCCCAGAAGGACCCAAACCAGGATTTCACGGCTCCCCAGTGCTCAATCAGTTCAAAGGCAGCGGCGCCTAATAACCCAACAGGGGTAAGCACAGGAATCAGGAGAGCCCTCCAACCTGAAAAAACGTTTTCAACAACCCCCCATAAAGACAGGAGACATTTTTTTACAAAATCCCAATGTACAATCAACTCGTAGATCGCAACTCCGAGAGCGATAATACCAGCAATTAAGCCAATGGGGCTACAAGCAAGAACCAGATTGAATGCCTCCAATATCGGAGTACCGCCCATGATCAAGCTAAATAAATCCTTGAAAGCGATAAGAATAGGACCGAACATCATGGATCCCAGACGAAGCGTTGTAGTCACAAGCATTGGACAGAGTTTACCCAGAGCTACGGTGAGTGAGGCAATTGAGCTAACAAGAGGAAACCCGATCGTCAAAGCAATCCCAAGCATTGCCGTATTTGCCGGGCCGATCAGATCACTCACCCATCCAATAGCGGCCCCCACTCTTTTAAGCGCGGTCCAGGCCCCGTCGGCGGCAGAAGCAATGGCATCCACGATGTCCGGTATTCGATCCGCGAATTCGTCAGCGAACTTCTTCACCTGCTCACGATGGGACCCAATGAACTCGACAAACTTATCCATGGCTTCTTGAACGGCCGGCAAGAGCGCCGATCCAATGGCGTTTTTAAGTCCAATAAGCGTGTATTCCACATCCCGGTAGGATTTCATGAACTCCTCGGAGTCTCGGACCCCGTCCTCTCCCAGGGCAAAGCCGAGTTCCCGCGCGTGGGCGCGTGCCTCTTCCATGCCCTTCGAGCCATCGGAGAGCACGCGAAGCATCTTGTTGCCGCCCTCTCGCCCAAAGAGCTTGAACGCCAGCGCACCGCGAATAGCCTCATTTTTAATCCCGGATAGTTTATCGGAAACCTCCGGCAAGATCGTCTCAAGACTCTTGAGCTTACCCGTGGCTCCATCTCGTATTTCGATTCCAAGCGCACGAAAGGCGATCAAGGCCTCGCCCGTATAGGCGGCTGCTTCCCCAATATTTCGGTTGAAACGCAGCATCGCATGGCGAAACTCTTCTTGAGACAGTCCGGCACGAGCCGCGGCGAACTCAGTCTCTTGCAGCCATCCAATATGGACGCCCAGGAGCTTCGAGGTCTCCCCGATTTCACGGCCTGATTCGGCCATGGACTTGGCCAACTCAAAGGTCGCTCCGGCCCCAAGAGCGCCCAGCGCAAAGAGCTTGGCTCCGAGCGCGAAGGCTTCTTTCCCGACGTCGGCTGTTTTATCTCGAACATCCTTCAGGCTCGAAACAAGTTGAGTCACCCCACTCGCCTCTCCGAGATGAACGAATGCGCCTCCGATTTGAGCGGCAGGCTTAGAAATTTTCGCCAACTGCGCGTTGACCATCTGGAGTGGCTTCGTGAGTTCGTCGACCGCTTCTAAGACGATCTTTACTGGAAAGCTTTGATCATTTCCCATGGTTCACGTGCTCTTTAAGACGCGCCATCCAGAATTCAATCTGAGCGACGTCCATTGCCCAAAGCTCTGAAGGCTGGAAGTGAAAGAAAGTGGCCAAACAACCTATTTGGCTTTTCCAGTCTCCCGGCCACTCTTCATAAAATTTCCAACAACCTCCAAAACCGGAAATGTGTCGTCCATTTCGAGCCGCTTGATCACTGAAGGAGGCTGACTCGATAGCTTCGCAGCGAGGTCCATCAGATCTCCCATTTTCGCTTCAGCAGGAAAATCGTAGAGGTCACCGGCCAACGGACGCCGGAGGACCAATTTTTCAATCTTCTCGTTTCCATGCTCAATGGGATGAACCAGCAGAATTGTAACGGCCTCTTTCATCTTAGAGGACCTCCGTCAACGGGATGGTCGACTCGAACCTGACTTCCACATTGGCTTCTTCGGTCTGCGCTTTTCCATCGGCGGCGTACCACATTTGAGAACCGGCGATCACCTTGCCGTTGGCCAGTTCGAGAGTGACTGTAACGCCATCCATCGTGACTAGGCTCTTGAGGCTTAATGCCGAACTATCCGTCAGCTCGCCTTCAATGAAAGGCACCTGAGGGACTTCTTTGTAACCATGGACACCATCGGAGCCCATGACGGCTTCTCGCTTGGGTTGACCAAGGTTATAGGAAAAACTCCCCTTCGCGTCATACTGCTGACCGTCGATCTTTAAGTAAATGATCCCTGCACGGCGTTGTTGACTTGCCATTTAATCCCCCTTTTTTATACCAAGAAACCGATCTGCGTACCCATCACTCGGAGCTGATCCATCACATGGGCCGGCACGAGGGAATCCAATCGATCTGGATCCGTTGCATTTCTCTCAACGATCAGATTTGCTGCAAAAATGTCCGTGTCTTGGACCAATCCACGAAGCGCCCATTGCTCGTACAATTTGATAATTTCAGATTTTCCGAGCTTCGGAGTCATAATAGACTGACCTGGGCCATACTTCGTGCCATCATTTCCGAGCTTAAATCGAGCATATTTTGTCGCAAATAGCGCGTTGTATTCATACCGAAGAAGAGACAACGTCAGAAGCTTTTCGAGCGAGAGATACGACGTATCCGGTGCGCCTAGAGCATTCGTTTTATAGGTCGTGATGATTCGTTCGATCACGACTTGGTCACCCGCTGCCGTTTTAAAGGAACTAATACCGTCGTAAAGAAGGAGATTTCTCTCCTCAACGGTACGACGATCCAAAAGTACCGGAGCCAAAACCGTCGGAAGTGCTAAAGTCTGAAGCGGCATCGCAGGGTCGTTCTCGGCAGAAAGAGCAATAGCGGCCGCAACCGACGCACAAATCACCCAGAGCGGAGAAGGGCTGCTTTGATCATCGACAATCGAATCCTGTTTTGAGTTACGCGAATTTCCAAGAGTCGCCAAAGTCCCAAAACTGCCCCGAGCCGCCGTGATCAGTTTTCCATCATTTTGACGAACCGGACCCCAACGGTCTTCAAGCTCATTTTCGATGGCAGTTAAACTTTGAGCATCAGTGTAGGGCATCGAGATCAAATCATATTGAGTCTCGCCCATTCCTGAGATCGCCGCAGTCAAAGATGGGTTTCCGCCGCCGCCGCTTAACGGTGCAACCGCAGCGGTCACCCCTGCCGGCAAAACGTCGTCTGAGTAATAATTCACCCGGACATCTAAACTATTGCAAACCTCGCCCTTATGCTTGGCCTGCAAATTGACTTTGCTTAAATTTGTTCCATCCACAGCAGCGGTCACAAAACACCCGCCGTCAGCCGAGAGTGCCGCTACGAGTGCGGCTGCAATCACTTGGGAGGTGTCGGCCGAGGCAACGGCGACCTGATATTGAACTCCGCCGATATACACGGCAAGAATCCCGGCCTTCGTTGCAGGGCCGCTGATCGTGATCGAGCCTGCCGCTACAACGCCTGCGGAATTGTCCGAGAGCGGAATCGCCCAGGTCGGAAGGCCGCTTGCGATCTGAAGACTGGCCTTGCCCATCGATGAGAGCATGGAACCCTGTCCGAAAAGTGCGTCAAGAGCTGCGGGATTCGTGATCTGAACCGGCACATTGACTGCGGCCGATCCGCCCGGAAGCTTCTGGCCAATCAGTAAAATGCTTTCCACCTGAGAGGCAGTCTGAGAATTTCCCGACGCAAACTCGGTAGAAAAAAATGGAACTCGAAGGTTTCCTGGAACCAGATTAAACTGAATGGTCATCGTTCATTTCCTCACTTTTTATCGGAAGGTTTTTCTTCCTTTTCAACCCGCTTTGCATCGCCCTCTGCCAGGCGTCGCAACCAGAAGGTTGTCTCCGGAACGTCACGCAACTCACCTGGCTTTAAAATCAGCTTGGACCCCGGATCTCGAACTCTTTTCCCATCCACAACCATGACCTTCATCGCGTAGCCCTCATTTTTAGTTAACCATTGAAATGAACATTCGTATCAATGTCGGCGGAGCCTCCCGCCGGATTCTTGTTCTCGATTTGACTGGAAATTGAATGAAGATCCGTCAAGGCGTCCGGACCCGTGATTTCTTCGGGCCAATATCTTCTGTAAGTGACATCAAACTTAATTTTTGCACTGAGCGTCGGCTGATTACCCTCTCCGGAGGCGGTAATATCAGTCGTTCCAAGAAGGCAATCCATGGCAGTTTCTCCCAGGGTATAATCCTGAGAGATTAAATCCTCGACCTGCATGCAGATCGTATCCACGAGATCATCGGCCCATTCAGACATTTTGACAGTCACTTCGACAATCAAATCCAAAGCGATTTTCAGCGACCTGGGTGCTTCTACTTCAATGCTCGGAGAATCATTGAGAGTGTAAACACAAATGGCAGGAAGTTCTTTTTCCCACAAAGGAATAACCCGATTGGGAAACACGCGCTCCTCGGCTAGAGTGTTGCCCAAAATCATGGACATGACCTGTTTTCGGATGAGCGTCCGTTGATGATTTCTAAGCCTGACCATTACCCATTAGCTCCAGATAAAGCGTTGCTCCGCCACGACCGTCGGGACGATCTTCGATAACGGAATAAAGTTTGCCGCGAATTCGTACACGATCAGAAGGTCCTGGTTCATCACTTAAATCTGAAAGTATGACCCCAAGTTTTGGACGCGTAGAACTCACCGGATCCTGCGACGAAGCGTCCACTTGCTGAAAGGCTTCATCAAAAATCCCACGGATTCTTTGTTCATCCCCCTTCGCAGGAAGGTAGTGAACCCATTCCCCAAACACGTTAGGTCGGGTGCAGGTGCGAAGCACTAAATCAGCCAAGCGGTTAAAACTCATAAAATTGAGTCGGCAGCCCCATGGACTGAGCCGCCGACCCTTCCCACAGCAAAATGGTTATTGTACCGTACCGATCAGCTTCACGCGAACCGTCAAATCACCCGCCAAAGCCGCAAGCCATGCGGACCCAGCGACAAGATTGGCGCCAGAATTCGCAGTATTGGTCACTTGCTTAGCAGTGGCATCCCAATAGACCTTATCGCCCTGGGCGTAAGCATTGCCGTCCTTCGCCAGATCGTAAACGCCATCATCCCAAGCTTCGACCGTGTCTCCGATGCCGCCACTTTGAGCGGCCACTGCCACCACACGACCGACGACCAAAACATCACCGGCGCTAGCCGCAGACGTCAGGACGACGCTTAATTCTTTGCCCTTCTGAACAAAATTCTTCATCGCAAATCCTTTCTTTCAAATTTCAATTGAGTTGAACTAGGACGACTTTTTGCATCGCCCTAGTTCAACTCAAACGGAGTTAGGCTCCTGGATTTTTGTAAACGCCGCGGTAGTCGATGAACTTCACACCGATATCGAGGCGAGCCTTGAATTCCAAACCTTCCACATCGAAGCCCTGACGGGTCTCGAAGAAGACGCCTTTTTGGCCTTGGAGGTAGGCAATTTCACAAATGTCGATCTGACCGTATTCTGCCATCAGATACCATGCCGTTGCGCTGACAGCGTCTAAACGTGGCTCAGACAGCACTTGGAGTCGACCCGCAAACGGATTGGTTGCCGAAGGCTGGTTTGCAAGCATGGCGGTTGTTACGAACTGATCGGCCAAAGTCTCGATTGCTGTCGGGACCAGGAGAAACTTCGGTGTCACATTGATGGGACGACCCTGCAAGTTTTTCTGTTGTCTCATCGCCGCGCGACCCGCACCGATTGCCGCAACACTGATCACGGCCCCCGTGGCAGCAAGATTCTTGTGCTTGGCTGCATTGAAAACCGCCGTACTGTCGACCATAAGTGTCTGGCCCAATCCACCGTTAGCCGAGAACAGAGCATACAACAGATCGGACTCGAGATCTGCCGCTGCACGCCCGAAAAGCATAGGGATCCGAGTAATGGCTCCCATATCATCGTTGATAATGGTTTGGCGGGTAATGGGAAGGATCTTGGCAAAAGTTCCAAGCTTATAGCTTTCCACTCCGTCCGAAATGCTTCCACGCTTGATTTCGCCGTCTTCACCGACTGGCTCAAGCTGAGGAGCATCACCCAACTGAGTGCGACTCACTGGCTTGAAGTCAGGCAGTTCGGCTTCGCGGGTAAAGGGCCGGAATGTCTGCGGAGCGGACTCATAGGCATCGCGAAGCGATTTGTTTGCCACGTTCGCGACAATGCCAGGAAGGTCCGAGGTCGTAATGGCGCGACCTGCAAGTTCCATTTTTGAGTAACCACGGGTTTTCTCACCTTTCGCTTCGAGTAATTCGCGTGCGATCTCAAGAAAGCTCAAATTCACATAAGAGCGGGCATTGTGTTCTGCCTTAAATTTCTTTGGGTCAAATCGGTGCAGTATGGCACTTTCAATCGACAGGTTGCGTGTTGCAGACTCATCCTGACTGCCCGCTTCGACACGAACACCCACACCTGGAGGTGGAACTTGTTTTGACCATTCTTCAATGATCAAGGCACGTGCTGCGTCGATCGAAACACCTTTTTCGACCAAACCCGCTGCAAAAGCCTCAGGAAGCTTAGCGGTACGAACCGCAAGACCAATTTCATTCACTCGTTTACGTTCAGACTCTACCCCTTCTTTGCGCGCAGCTTCGACAGCAACAGTCGGCACAGCCGGAGTCACTTCAGTGGTTGCCGCAGGAATGGCAGTTCTGGTATCATTTTCAGGCATTAGATTCCCCTTTATTGCGCCTTCTGCGCGCTCTACTATTTCGCAAGGATAAGATTGTTCGGAAGCCGCACGAGTCCCTGCACCCGCATCAGCACCAACAGGAACTAACGAAATCTCGTAAGGCTCCCAATCGATTGCACGATAAACAGGGATGTCCGAATTAGCCTCCCTGTATTTTTCAACTTTGAGGGTTCGGTAACCGACTGAGACGTTGCGAAGAATCCCGTCCGCAACGTCCTGCATAACCGAATCGACCTCAGATCTTTTACTGAAGCGAACCTTGGCAATGCCGCTTCCATTTTCAATTCTGGCATTATCGACCACACCTAAAACATCGCCCAGGCTCCATTGATTATGAACACCCAGAAGCGGAGCTCCGGAATTAAGTCGACTCATTCGGATATGCGCCGGGTCCATCGAGAGTTCCTCATAATAAGGATCTCCGTCCCAATCGCGCCTCAGCACTCGAGCCCCCGTACTCCAGACCAAATCAACCGTTCGATTATCTTTGTCGATGGATTGGGGAGAGAACTCGGCTGCGCGAACCTGCGTGCCTAAGTTGAGTTTCTTTTTCACGATTCATCCTCCTGGTCAGATGTCTTTTTAGGCTTTTTTCCCGGTTTAGAATCTGATTGATCTTCAGCCTCGCCAGTCTCCGCATCGAGGGGAGGCTGAGCATTTCCCTGCGCCGTCATTTTTCGCGGATCGCAATCTAGAACCAGGCCGAACTCATCCAATTTCTTGAAATCGGCTGCAAGCTCTTCAAAATGTTCCTCAGGATCGTCCCCGTTCTCGAGAATGACCTGGGAAAGAGTCTTTTGACCGGAGCGGATCTGAGCCGTATTCGCGCGAGTCTCTTTATCGACGTCGATCATCTCAGGCCTTGGAGGAGCCCACCGAGAGGTAACGCCCTGAATATTGACCCCAGATATCAACGCCGCATCGGAGAACCATCGAAAAACGGGTTCACAAAACTGAGGAACCATCACGTGCCATTGCAGCTCTGTTACGTTTTTTCGAAATTCGAGATGACCCATTCGTGCCGATGAGAAGTTTACGTTTGAGTAGTCGTTCGTGAGTGCCTCATACGTGACCCCCGTTCCGACTGAGATTCCTCGTAAAACGCTCTTGGCAAAGTCAGCCGCTCCCTGGGCCACTGGAGGGTTCGCAAACTCAATCTTTTTTCCGGGAGGCAATGTCTCGATCGTTCCTGGTTCAAGCCTTTCGAGCTTCTCGTCGTCTTTTTTTCCTGCCGGCGCATCGATAGTCCCGTCGATATCGTAAATGAAAGCGGCAAAACATGAAGCAACCTGTTCACGGGTAAGCCATGCGTCTTCTAAAACATCGAAGTCTCGAACGCGTAACAGTGCCGGAGCCAGAAACGGAATTCCATGAAGTTGACCAATGCGATCTAGCCTATAAAGATGAAGAATTTCAGAAGCTGGAACGCGCTCGGCCTGCACCCCCATGAGCTTTCCGGTGACATAGCCCCCCGGATGCTCAGGAAAAATCCAGTAAGCAACCCGTCGACCCTTTGGGTCAAACTCAATTCCTTGAATGATATAATTTTCGTCCACCTTGGTCCTAAGCCACGTCCGATTGTGATCAAGAAAGTCAGCCTCCAAAAGTTGAAGCTGAAAGGGTACGTTGAGCCCCTTCTCGGCACTCCTCACCCTCCTAACTAAAACCTCACCGCCCTCTGCAATCCCCCGCATGACCAGCGTCTGAAGCCCATAAAAGTTTGAGCGACCCGTGAGATCACAATCCGTACTTTCGGCCCATTGTTTCCAAAGATCATTTGCCTTTTTGGCTTTCCCTTTTGGACCGCCGGCCTTGGGTACAATTCCGGGCCCAACGGCGTGGGAACTCAGGATTCGGATGGCTCTTTCGGCATAAGGATTGTTGCGGACCAAGTCTCGAGATCGGTTTCGGAGTGCAGGGAGCGCCAATGCCGCCGCCGTATTCGCCGAAGATCCCGGAGTCATCCAGCCCTCGGTTCGCCTCCCGCTCGAGGCTCCCTCAAAATGGCGTTTGGCGATTTGCCCTAGTTGAGCCTCTGCGATTCTGGCACGATAACGCCTCATGCCGGCTTCCGGATTGAAATAGGAGACGATCTTATCGGGAAGAGTCGACTTCATGTTCACCACCGTTCCCGACGGCCCGTATGATCCAGACCTTTTGAAATCGAGGCAAATTTACGATTCGGACCTTTCGGCAAGATGCCGAGTTCCTTCCGCATCATATTGCGAATCTGAACCATCTCGTTAATCGACCGATATTCCACCTCTTTATCAGTGTACTTCACCCGGGTCACACCCTGGGCGATTGCGGCTTCGAGATTTTCAAGATCTTCTAATTGAAACGCCATTCATCCCCGCTTATTTCGATCCCAAAACGATTTATTTAATCTTCTTCGCACTGGCGCGTCTGAACGTAAGGGTTCAGAGTTAACCGCCACATCGGACTTCTTTTCAATAGCTGCCGGCTCTTGCTTCTTGAGCGCAACCCCAACCGCTCCCGCCTGGTCGAGCCAATGCTCCTCTTTCCATCGATCCATCCCAATTGCCGCAGCAGCCGCGCGGGCGTAAACCCGACAGTCCAATGCCTCGTTTCGATCACGGATTTTTTGCCACTCATAGTTGACATATCCGCGAACGACCCGAACCACGAGCTGCTCCGCCGTCAGCATCCGAAAATACTCTTCTCCGTATTCGGGAAAATGACAGAATCCGGAAGGAAACGACTCATTGGAATCGGTGGGCTTATCAAGGCGCAACCAGGCATAGAGTTCGGCCTTGATCGTATTGACTCCTACCGGCCATACCCGCGCGCCTCGCCTGATCTTCTTCCCTCCTAAGTTGATGTCCACGATCGTGGGAAGTCCGATCGCCTGAGTCAGCGAGTTCTGGCCTTTGATCGCGATCACTTTCGTAATGGGATGACGCCTGGTCCAGGTATAAACTTGCTGAGTATTGAAACCCGAATCGATCGCAAAGAGACGAATCGACAATCCCGCTGAACCTCCCGCGCGCTGATATTCCTTCCCCACGAGCTCGTCGAGCTCACTCCATGGCTTATCAGTCGCCGTATCACCGTAAATCACCCGATAATCAATCGACCAGCTTTGCTTCCCGACTCCCCAACCCACGACCTCAACTTCAATGCGATCCTTCTGGACGTCGGCGCCGGCCGTAAGAAATACGACCTGATCTGGCACCGTTCCGAGTGGATAGCTCTCTCTTGCATGGAAAATTTTCTCCCACTCGGGAGCATCGCCCTTTTCTTTCCACGTCTCGCCCAAAACCGTGTTGATAAAACCGCGAAGCATTTCCTGAGATTTTTGCGATTTTTCCCATAATTCCGCGCATTCTCCCCACGAAAACCATCCCAGAGGTGAATAAAGGGCAGAGATATGAAAACCCGCGACTTTTCCGTTCTTAGCCCCTGGCTTATCCGCAATCCATTTGCCGCGCTCGAGCATTTTGGTTTTGTGATGCTCAAGGATTTCCTTCTTGCAGCTTTCGCAGACATAGATGGCCTTATGAGGCTCACCCTTGGGCCATTTGACCTGCCCCCACTTGAGCACCTGAAAATGCTCACAATGAGGGCAAGGGACGTAATATTTCCGCTGATCGGACTCGTCATAGGACTTCTGGATCCGGGAACGACCATCAAAGGTCGGCGTTGAGCACTCGAAGATTTTTCGGCGAAAGAAGGTTCGCGTCCGGGCGCGCGCGAGCGTGACCGGGTCCCCTTCTCCGTCCACGTCCTGGGGATAACCGTCCGTCTCGTCGAGAAAGAGAAACCGAGCAGGCATCGACCGAAGGCCAACCGCTGAGTTTGCTCCCACAATCGCCAAGAGCCCCCCCGGGAATTCCTTCATTAAAAGGGTATTGCCTGAGTCTCTCGACCGCGCGGGTTTCACCTTACTGGCAAGCCGCGGGCATTCGTCGATCAATGGCTGAATGCGCTGTTTGGATGCGCGCTTGGCTAGAGCGTCCGTGGGCTGAACCGCGATCATCGGAGCAGGAGCGTAATCAATCACAAAGCCGATCCAGTTATTTCCGGCTTCAGTCCCTCCGACCTGAGCCCCTTTGGCAAATACTACCGTCTCAATCGGAGAACAGGGAGAGAGGCAATCCATAATCTCCCGAAGGTAAGGAGTTCTGTCCGTACTCCAAGGGCCCGGCTCGGCGCTCGACTTCTGAGGGAGGTAGCGATGCCGGTCAGCCCACTCGGAAACCGTGAGCATCGGATCCGGGCGCATCCCCCCGAAGAAAGCGTCAGTCGCTACCGCTTGAGCGTTTGCGAAGTCTTTCATGGGTGAGTTCCTCAAGAGCCCTTCGGAGTTCCTTCTCCAAAAGAATACTTACGGCGTGAGCGTCCGTTTCACTGGCAAGTTTGTGGGAGATTTTGGCCGGTAACGAAAGCATCGAGTCCCGGACGATTCGGGCAAGCTTGAACAGACTCTTATTGACCGCCTCGACCGCGACCAGGCTGCCCGAGAGTTTTCGATACTCAATTTCCTTAATCCGAGCCATGTACTCTTCGCGCCGTGCGCGGGCTTTCATAAAGTCGGGAGTTTTTTCGTCGTCTGCTAGAAAATCGTCTTCACTTTCAAAGTCTTCTACGTCAGGAATTTCGTCATCGATATTGTCGGGAGTCCTATCGATCGGTTTCAGCTTTCGAGCGAATTCTTCAACCTTTTCGGCGTAAGCGGCAGGGACCTTTGAGACGTCCGTATTGCTGTCCCACTCGCGATCGGCTTTTTTTGAGTCGATTTTCTTCTCGCCCTTTTTTCCGACGACCTGTGAAATGCGGCCCGACTCAACCGCGCGCTGAACCGTCTTCAGAGCGACGCCGCGATGCCGCGCATATTCGCGAAAACCCATCAGGGCCATGGATTGGTCCACTTTTTTCGTTGCACCGCGTGGTGACGCGCCTGGGGTGACGGCACATATTGACATGTGTCACTAGATGTTTGGCGCGCTCGGCGCCACCCGCCCCTTCTAAAACGCAGGAAGAACCTAGGCCCATGGGGGGGGCACAGCCACATAGCGTGCCAAGCTGTGAACCTGCGTCCGGATTCACTCATGAGTCCCACATCTCCCATGGTTATTTGCCTTTGGCGTTCGCGATCGCGCGTCGCAGATTGAATTTCAAATCATGTTCAAAGTTCTTAATAAATGCAGTGTACATCCTATCCATAATGGGCCGATTCACCGGCAAGTCTTTCGCGGCATCGGATACACGTGTTCCGTAAAGTTGAATGATGGGAAGCACCTCTTTGTTGTGGTTCTTGTAGATTCGACGCTTTGAATCACTGTGTTTTTTTCCTAGTGCAATCTGGCGCCGTTGAAATACGCCCACGTGACCGCCCGGCATTGTTGCGATAAACGCATGACTGATGATCTTACGAACTCCCTTGACGTTCACAGACACGCCGGTAGCGGTCTGCCTCGGCTTGTAATCGGTCAACGCAATCGGCTTATCAGAGAATCCGATACCCGCTGACATCTGGTTCAGCTCTGCATGCGAAGAGACCGATCTAAAAACTGCGATAGGTTTTTTAATCTCGCTTTGCTTGAGTTTGATATAACCAGCGATTTGTTTCGCCCCAATCGTTTTTCCGGAAGTCGCCGCGCGATTAATGGCATGAAAAAATGAACGTTTAACCACATCGTCACTCATCTGGCCGACCAAATGACTGAGCTTCTTAATTTCCTTATTAAGATTGATCTTGAGCATGACTATTCACTCCGTTTGGAAAGCGGCACTTCCATGTGCCAAGTCTCCTCCTGAGCCCGTTTGAACTTTTCTTGAATAAGCTTCGATTTTAAATTCACTTAAACCGTATTCGATCACCTTATTTCTGATGCCCCGAAGCGAGATACCCAATGCCTGAGCAGCGCGCGTTTTGTTGCCATCAGTCGCGCGGAGTGCGGCTTCAATCAGGTCACGTTCGACCTGTTTGGCTTTTGGAATACCTTCGTATTCAACGCGGACGTATAGTTTTTTAATTATCTCGATCGACAATGTCTAATACCTTCTTTTTTTGGTAGGTCTTCACGGTTCCGTCCGCTTTGGTCACTCTCACGACAATCGTGGCGAACTTTTTCACGGTGAGGAGCGGCGTTTGCGTCGTCGAAAACTTCGCTATGATGTACGGAACCGATCCAGCAACAAACGTTACCTGAGCACCGGCTGTCGTGGCACTCACCCCACCGGGTAAAATCACCTCAAATGTCATGTCAGACGTCAAAATCACAGGATAACGGGCATCGGAATCGCGCGAAGAGCGCCTAAATATCCAGATTGGAATGACGGCCGTATCGCCACGGATGATCTCAAAATGGTCTCTGGTCTTTTCTTGCATTTAAAAATCCTCGTCGCTGGCATCAATTCCGATGCTATTTTCTGCGATCACTTCAAAATTCCCAAACTGTGCAAGAGCGTCAGCGATCGTCTGGAGCTGCCCAATGGCTACCGAGACGTCAGTTTCGGCTGAGGCATAGAAACTTTCGCTGCCCACTTCGGGATAATTCTGCACGTCTCGAGTGGCATAGGTAGAGTCCGTGTAAACCGACTTATTAAGGACGTAGGACTTCCCCGCGACTGCTTGGAAAAATCCAACATAGGTAAAATTACCCACATGAGGCATCGGAATTTGCGCATGAAGAGTCGGTGTGCCTCCCGTGCAATCAAAAACATTCATCGCAACATAAAGATCGCTTCGATCAAGCGACACTTCAAACGGAAGAGTAATTCCGGCAGGCACTGTATTCATTTAAGCAACCTCTCCCCTTTTACTGAATCGAAAGCTCCGTTTTAAACGTAAGCGAGCCGGAATACCCGGTCCCGCTCATATTGTCGGAGGTGTATTGGACCTGTCCGCCGGAAGTCACGGTGAACGTCACCCCTGCCGCGTCGGTATAAGATCCGGTGAAAACACTGATTCGCTCGTCAACGATTGTCCAGCTCGCAGCCGTTGGCAGGTATTGGACAAAAAGATGACCCACGTTTTGGCGTTCACCGTTTGAATCCGAGCGATAAAGTTTGTAAAAAACCCGCACCGCAGTAACGCTTGCACTACTGAACGAAAGGCCCGTAACGTTTGCGGCCGAGCTTTGATTGTTCGCCACAGTAAAGCTCTGTTGAGCGACAGCCGGGTTCACCCACGTTCCATCGCCTCTCCAAAACGTCGAGGAGCTCGCACCCGTTCCGGAGTTCAGTTTCGCGACCGGAAGGTTCCCTGTAACGTCAGAGTTTCCAAGATTAACAGCGCCATAGGACCAGCTCCCGGCACTCACATGTGCCACACCCGTCGCCGTAGAGCTATCCGTCTGAGTGCCGCCATTTTTGTTTTTGACGGGCTGTCCTTGATACGTGGCTGAGGCGACCGAGGAACAAAGCAGAGTTCCAAGAATTAAGAGATATTGTTTCATGCCTGTTTTCATGCTGATGATCCCCGGTTCGCCGTCAAATTTCACTCAAAATTACTCAATATCCCAGGTCCCATTCGTCGCGAACGCCGCACAAATGATCTGGACCGAGTCGCCGGGATTCAAAGAGTAGTTTGCCGAACCATCGACATTATCAGAACCATTAGCTGCCACTGAGAGCGCGTAGGACTGAGATGCAAGGTTTTTGACCTCATGCCGCTCACCGATATTGGATGAGGTGCAGGTCGGAAGCGTGTACGTCCTGGTCGCAGTCAGTGCCGTGCCAGATCTGACGTGCTGATCGCCGGCTAGGATGCTGTAGGCAGCGTCCCCGCCGTTAACCACCGTCCAGTTCCCGGAGGCAGGCGATGTCCAGGTCATATTCCCAGAACCGTCATTGACCATATATTGACCGCTTGATCCCTGAGCCGCAGGAAGAGTCACGGAATAGGAGGTAACAGTCGCCGGTACCTTCAATTGAAGATTGCCACTGCTCGAGCCCAGAAGTCCCACGACAGGCATTGCAGCATAGCTACCGGAGAAGTCCAAAAGCTTTACGCCCGAAGCATTCCAAAAGGAACGATTCAGTGGATCAATGGCTTTCACGCCTGAAGCATCTTTGATCAGCGTCATGTACGCGTCGCCGAAAAGAAGCGCCTGACTCCCTAGATTAACCGCGCCAGACGAGCCCGGCAATAAATGCGTATTGAGCGCAACCGAGGCTAGATTATCCAGAGCCAAAGACGCTTTGCCCGAAAATTGGGTTTGAATAGCGCTCGTCACACCGTGAACATATCCGATCTCGGCCGCCGTAGTAGACGACGTCGAAACGATATGGCCGATTGAATCGGTCGTCACGGCCATACTTGCCGATTGACTCGTGCTGCCAGTGCCGCCCTTACTGACCGGAGCCGGAGCCTGAACATAGGACGCAAAAGCGATACTCGTCGTAAGCATCAAAACGATGCCCAGTAATCCAATTTTCTTTAACATATTTTCCTCTTTCAATAGTTGAACCAGTTTCCACTCACCGCGCAAAACTTCCTTGATTCATTTTGAACCGTGAGCGCATCCGACGAAAATCCGTCGATCTTTTGCAAGCCAAGCGGAGCGACACTTACAGCGCTCGCAGGCGATCCAATGTTTTTCATATCGATACAGCAACCGTCCGATGCAACCGCATCCGGGAGCGTGATCGTGACTCCGCCGCCCGATGTATCGACGGTCAGGATGTAATCCTTGGCGAGGCTAGGAACTGAGAATCCGGATGAAACCGAATTCGTCACGCGTCGCAATTTGATCACGGGAATCGTGTCCGCCCTTGCCAACCCATTGAGCGTGAACAAGACCAAGATTACAAATGATAGGTATGCCAAGAGAAAACGATAGGAGTTTCTCATTACCGGCTTTGTCGCGTTGAGATTCATTTTCGTAAATGGAGCATGCTTAGAAACTTGGAAAACCGAGCTGCTCGAGCGATTCTTTGGAAATCTTTACTTCTTCCTGAATCACCACAGACGGCCCGGTCGGGACGGCCCACATGGAAATATTTTTCGGACTCTTTTCTTTCTTAGGTCGGTCCATTCGGACCCCTAATAGCTCGGGCGACTCAGACTGATGAACCAAGAAAATCTCCATTACGGAATTGTGCGCGAATAGATCGACGGGCTCCCACTCCCAACCAAGCCCCTGATCCTCGTCTTTCATCCCGTAATATTCACACATCCCCAGGGCGTAAATGAGCTGTTTGGTCATCGGATCATGATAATATTCTGGAGAATCAAGCCGCGCGAAAAATTCACTGATTCGCTGCGAAAGTCTTTCCCTCGATACGTTAAAATTTTCAGACTCATGCGCTTGGGTGAACCCCATTAAAATCTTCGCAACCAAATGAATATCCGGACGATGACGCGCAAGCCTAGCCACAAGGTCCCACCTTGGCTTAATGATCGAGGCGATCTCGTCCGGAGGCTCACCGTAGAGCGCAACGACCTCCTCCACGTCCAAAGGATGATCCTGCTCCTGGTCGATTGGAGACATTCGATATTTTAAACGCGGCCTGGGCCTTCTTTTAACACCGACGTCCGTCACAGCGGCAACTTCGGGCTCCGCGTCCTCCGCAGTCAGCTCATTTTCTAAAATCGGCGCCGCATTCTCGGCTTCGTCCTCAGCTTCATCGTCCTCGAGGTAGCTCTCCTCAAATCCTGCCCCATCCCGGATATAATCCAGCACAGCCCCCCTACAATGGGTCTGAACGAAAGATTTCCAGGCTGGCTTATCGATTGAAGCCGCTGATTCCCATGCATCGTAAGCTTCGACGATCTTGGGAAAGGCCTCAATGACCCTCAACCGCCCTCGCTGCCGAACCTCATCCTTCTGCTCAAAAGGGAGATCGGCACCGTGCTTACCGAGATAAAACTCGATCTGCCGATCGAAATAGTCAGAAACTTGATCCCAGCTTGGCCGTTCAGATACACGTGTGTCCATATTTACGTTAATCGGCTGAATCAAAAAAAGCGGAAGCAAACGCAATAGCGCCCGCTTCAAAAAAATCGGCCTAGAGTTATCGATCAGGGCCGAAATCCCGTAATAAAATCCCCCGCCTCCCCTATCGCGGCCGCGGCAAGGCACTTGCGCACTACCTCCTCGGCGAACATGCGACGGCTACCGTCTTGACACCATGACTTTTCCCACGCTTCTTTTTCCCATTCAAAATACTCGTTAACGTCTTGAAGCGCCTTCCGCATTCTCTCGTTCTCATCCCACAGCCTGTTATTTTCTTCCCCTTCATCTCTGAGTGTATCAAGAGCTACTGCTAAGTTGTCCTCAAGCCCGTCGTTCTGCTCGATCAGATAGGCGAGGTCGGATGGAGCGTGTGCTATCAAACTCATGTTCTCGTTAATGGGGGGATGATTCAAGTTAAACGCGGCTTCACAAATCCGGTTATCAAATTTAGCGAATCGACCATCCTTTCCATTACTGACATACTTGACGCCATGGTTATCATGCGGAGTCCACGGCCCCGGCGTAGCAGCCTTCAGTCTTGCTTTTATTTCCGCGATTCTGTCAATCATGGTTGTAATCCCTTCCTAACGTAATTTTGTGAAGTGATGGGTAGTCCTTTAATTGTTCTAGTTCCGCTTTTATTTCTTCCACAGTGGCGTCACGATCTTTTTCTTTTCCACACTGGGAGCACATCTGGCCCACTTTTTTAGCGATGATAAATGGTGTTCTGCAAAGATCCTTAAACGTGCAACAGCCGTCGTTCAGACAGTCCGCTTTGCGCGACGAATACGTGACATCCCAATGTGCACTGACGACAAAGGACTTATCGCACGCGTAGCACTCAATCTCTGTTTCTTCGTCCTGCCCAATAGGATCACTGTCATACTCAAACGATTCTTTACAATACGGGCATTCAATATCTTCCATTACCTATTCTCCTCACCACTGGCGTCGGCCAGGGATTTGGACTGAATGCGATCAATAATTGCTCGGATATAGTCATGCCACCACGACACGTTCCCACCGCCATAATCAGACAAGTTTCCTTCGTCGTGAGTGTAGACATCACGAAGTATTTCAATCAGCCTCTCATTCTCGGCGCGGGATTCGGCGAGCTCCGATTTTGTCACAGCTAATGCTACCTCTAAACCAATCTTCTGACCCTTCAGCGCCTCGCAATCGCAGCGGGATTTCTGCCATGAGACACCGGCTAAAAATGCCCTATTTGCCGCCCACGACTCAGTCAGTCCTTGGAGTGCCAATTTCAGATATTCCTCAACCGCCTTGATTTCGTCTTGTGTGGTCATAGACCACGCAGCCTCAACTCATACTTTAGATTTTCAGAAATACAAATACACTGTGGACGCTCTAGCTCAACTTTCATTTGAGCAAACAAAGCTGCCTCTCTAACTTCACCGGGGGATAAAGTTTGCTCCCGAATAAGACTTACAAGTAAGTCTACAACCTTACTAAACATAGGGTCTTTAAAATATCGTTCATCTAGATTCTTCATTTCTCACTCCTCATCTCTGCGAGAATATTCGCACGACAACTACATCCATGCAGGTAACCCTCGTCTGGTCCCGCCGCCATCTCCGCCGCTCGCTCCATTCCGGCGCGGTACCCGTCCTCATAGCTACGTAATTGAATCTCATATCTCCAAGCATCTCTGACAACACCATCATTTAGCCATTTTTTAGCCTTCTCGCGTGCTGTCTTCGGTTCAATCGCCCCCGAACAGTCCAAGCCCTCGTAAACGTGTGGGGTTGTCATGTGCCCAACCCCATCTTGTGAAAACAAAACGCCAGCAATGATCCGACTCCTAGAAGGACTGGAACGCTAACCAAAATCATAACCATGACCTTCCACCCATAAACCAGTATCAATATGCCAGCAATGATCAAAACCCATGCAATTATAATGTCCATTTCTCACCCCACATCCCTTCCCGCCGCGCAAATCGACATAATCAACACCCCACAAAACAATCCCGCCATGAACAAACCTATGAACATTTTGACCCCCTTCATAATCCGGGCTTATTCCCGGAAAGTTGTTAAACCCATTAACCGCATGAACGCTTCACGCGCTTGAACCGGAACCACGCTATTGCCCAATCCTCTAGCTCGGTCCACCGAACAGGATATCCCATCGCCTGCTCGATCCACTCTGGGTGTAATTTCCCCTTTGGGTGTCCGGGCAATTCCCCTCGTTTGGCCCGAACTGTGATGCTCCAACGGTCTCTTCCCGACGGCGTTATCCCGTCCGATTTTCTCCCAACGTTCTTGCCGTAGTCGCATGCGGTTGGCGTAGGCAAGAAGGAACCATCGTTCACGAATATGGACGGCTCCAACCTCTGCGGCTGATACAACCGTCCATCGACAATCGTACCCGAGCGCAGCGAACTCCAAGAGAACTCGATCAAGCCCTCGAACAGTGATAGCTGGGACGTTTTCCAAGAAAACGAAGAGAGGTCGAAACTCGCTAACCAATCGGATGACTTCAAAGAATAGTCCACTTCGCTCTCCTCCCAGGCCTTTTCCAGTTCCTGCAACGCTAAGGTCCTGGCACGGGAATCCTCCGACGATAATGTCAATGGGAGTTCGTTCCAGGTCGGAGCGTTTAAGGGTTCTAACGTCATCCCATATTGGAGCCTTTCGGATTTGCCCCGATGCCATTCGCGACAAAAGGACTCCCTGGCAGTATGGGTCTGCCTCACAATAAGCGGCTGGGGATACCCATGGAGATAAGCCGAGGTAAAACCCGCCGATTCCGCTAAATAAATCCAAGCCATTAAGCATCCTTTTTAAACCCTATTTTTTGCCTTTTGCTGAAGATCAAGAAGCCTGTGAATCTCTCGAGCACACTCACACGCCGCACGCGCTGTCCTGGGCGTCTTTTCCGTTTTGGTCACTTCCTTCGCGAGCGAGAACAAGTATTCTGCCAAGCTCACTGAGATAGGCATCGATGTCGATATGGCCGGCGGCTGCTTGTTGCCTGAGCCTTGTAAGCCCGTGGAGTGGATTTCGTTTTTTGCTTCTTTCATGCGTTTTCCTCAACTTTTCGATTCTATGTTTCGCGTACCAGCGCTTATGCAAACCATTCCGGGAAGCTCGCGCCATGATCAATTTCCACTTCCCAGAATTTTCCCTCCGCCATTTCGCGATCCTCTGGGCATTCCATCCCGGCGGTCGCCGGCGGAAGTAAGCCCGACACGAGGCGTTCCTTTTCTCTCTCACGCCAGGCTTCAAGTTCTGCTTTTGAGCGTACAACCTGATCCGGTCTTTGTTCATCGAGCGCCATTTCGAGTGATAAGCCTTTTTGTATTCCCTTGAGCCTTTGACTAATCCGGCTCTCAGTAACTCCGAAACAATCTGCAATCTCCCGTGCTGTGAATCCCCACTCATAACGCAGCTTAACCATGACCCTCTCTAACCCTTGCAGGCTTCCAATAATGTTCTCAAAATCTCTTCCGATTGCCTCAGGAGCCGCAACGCCTCGTGCGTCCTCCACTGGGACCATTCGGAGCCGCTGTCTCCGATGTTCATTGCGACTAAACCCAAGCACTCGATATTTTCCTCGAATAAGATCTCCAACTGCTTGATCAATGGTCTGGTGTTGACCCCTGCCTTCGCAGAACTTGAGAAGCACTTCTTGAGCAATATCTTCAGCATCGTTAACCCATCCCATTCGACTCGCAGACAGTTTAGCCCGCTTTAAAAACTTGATGGCCTGATCTGGCGTCAAGCGCTCTCTCAACCAGTAGCCCCTTTCACCTGGATGCCATTCCGAGCTGGAATCTTTTTGCAAGGCTGACAAATCATGTCTCGATTCATCACAAGTTTTCCGCAGCCTTTTAGGCACGGCTTGTAGCCCTTCTGCCAAAGGCTCGGTTTATGTTTCTTTTTTTGAATTACAGGCTCACTCATTTTTCCTCCTTGGCGGACTCTTTCACCTGAACGTACAGAAATCCTTTTTTTGGCTTGGCTTTGCGCCACTCATATCGGGGGAAACCGATCACACTCGGCTTATCGTCCACGATCACGCCACAATTTTTCAGCGCATCGATCACGTGTTTAAAACCGATGACCAGGCCGTCGCAATCGGGCTCTACTGAAGAAAACCGGACGCAGATCAGTTCAGCCTTGGCAAGCGGCTTAGGCGGCTTGCTGCTACCCACAAGAGCCATGACGGTGCATTTGAGTGCCATGATCTCCTGGCGCTCGTTCCAGTGATTACCGCGGCGGCCGCTCCGATTGCCCATTTTGTAGAGTCCCGGGATAACAATTTTGAGCAGGTACGGCTCGTGTGACTGTTTTTCAGATTTCATGGGCGCCCTTCTCGAGAAGCGGATGCCACAGTTTTGGACATCCGAACTCATCCGTGAAGGTCCAGCCGACCCTTGCCAGCAGGTTGCGAAACCTCGGATTTTGCTCCAGGAACCTGACCCAACTTTTTCCCCACTGGATGTGGCAGGTTCTACATTTCGGCCAGAGATTAAACGGCGCATCAGGCCCTCCTGACCCACGGGTTTTGATATGGGACGGATCTATTGGGTTTGCGGGATTTCCGGGAGGGCGTCCGCAAACGACGCAAGACATTGTCTTGATTTCCGCGAAGAGCTTTTTGTCCCTGAGTCGCTTGGGTTTCGCTAGATTAATCTCGATCATGAGCACACCTCGAAATTCTTGAGCATCGAAAAGTTCCACCGTGCGGACGCACTTCGGTTGCGTTCTCCTGCCGGGCAATCGCACCGAAACGCATGATCGCCGCAAACGTCCCCCTTTCGCCGTGCAAACAGTGCCCCGGTGTCCTGACAACGCGTGCATTTAGCCCGTGGGCCAGTTTTCGAGAGATTATCGAGCATTCGTAAAACCGACTCCCATTCGGCGTCCGTGAGGTCAGCGGTTATGCGCTTGATAATCGCACTCGCGATCATCGACGTGTCGTCGCGGGAAAACGCACTCTCGAACTCTTTTGCCGTGACTCGCTCTTCTTGCTTTTTCTGACCCCACAATTGCTCGCGCTCTTTCGAGGCAGCTTCGCGGAAGTCCGGCAAAAGCGGCGCCTGACGAAGCTCTCCGACGAATCGGTCCACAATCCGAATGAACGTTTCGTTTGAAAGCAGAGAGACCTCTTTCCAAATCAAAGCAATGCGCTCGGAACCGTACGCATTCTTTCCAAAAGTCTCCGAAAGCCTGCCGACCTGAACCTGAAATTCAGCTGGCGTCATGCGACCTCCGATCCGAACACTTTCGTCCAGTCGACGCCGTCGGCCGATTCTTTGCCGGCTCCGATATTCACAAGCCGCTCAATGCGATCACGGTGCAGGTAGATGCTCAGCGAGACAAAATTCTTCGGGTCAAACGTCTTGCCTTTGGTCTGTTTCCTGGCGCCCAGGAAGGCAAGCTTTACCCAATCAGCCCCATAGCGTTGGACAGCTTGACCTATTGCGACTTCATCCCGTTCCCCGATTGGACGCCCAATCTCGAAATGCTTCAACGTCGCTTCCCATTCCTGGATGCAGTCCTGGATATGCTCCGAGACACACGCGCGCGCATTTGTATTTGTTTTTTGAACAGGAGAAAGAGCAAGAGCGGGAACGGGAGCGGGAACAGGAGCAAGAGGGCTTGCGGAATCAAGTTCCGCTTGCCGGAAATCAGTTTCGGCACCCGAACGGGACCCTATAGGCACGTTTCGTCCAAAGCCGAATTTCTCAGACCGAGCCTCACCGCCCTTTTTCGCCGCTTCAACTTTTTGCCGGTACCATTCAAAATGCTTCTTGGCCCCCAGCGCGTGAAAACCCTCATCGAATGGGACAGCCCATCCGCTTTCGATCATGTCAGAAAAGCCCTTAGATCGGAGGTCATCCCCTGACATGGGCTCACCCCTCCCCCATGCCTTTTGAGCGATTCTAAAGAATCTCAGGAGCCTCCCCAATGCCTTATCTCGATCGCCGCCAATCAATTCCAATAAACGCCAAAACTCATCCTGAGCTTCGACGTCATCCTCAAAATTTATCCTTGCCATATGCTCCCTCAGACGCTCTCAGACGCACTCGACGTGCGCCGTGCTGTACTTCTTTCATCCGTGATGGAGACGCCCCACTACCGTCCTTGGCGGCGGGGTAATGCTGGAATGACTTAAACCTTGGAACGCTTGGATCGAGAGAGGTCGCTTGCCTTCGGATAACTCGCGAAATGCGAAACGAAGGCTTCGACCCGTACCGCGACTTCAACGCCGGTCAGGTCTCTCTCGACTTTGTAGACCGGTGCCTGGGTATCGAGTGGGACAGTCCGTCCCTCGGGTCCTTGGATGAAGATCAAGGGCATGCCGCAGCCGCGACAATTGCGCCGGAGTACCTCACTCATGATCGCACCTCGAGCAGACCTGCTACGCAGTCGGGACATAAACAGAACGGCTGTAGACTTATTAGGTCAGGCTTTTGGAAGCGCCTTGATTTAAAAAACAGTTGAAGATTTATTCCCTCACTCAACATTTCTAACCCCACTTTTTAGGAATCGGCCTTTCCCGTGTTAAAGAACACAGGTAGAACAGACTCTGGAAAAAACGATGAAATCGGACGAAAATCACAACGTATGTGACCTCATCATTTTTCCTTTGTTTTTCGGGGTTTGCGTTAGATTTTAAGAGTTTACAGAACTAGCTTTGTGAGAGTTCGATTCTCTCCGGAGCCACCATAAACTTAAACCAAAACAACCCCTTAAAACTTGCCACCCTCGACGCTAGAACACAGGTAGAACACTCTACTTGGTCCGGACGAGGGGTAATACACCGGCTAACTGCTCATCACCGCCAATTTCAAAAGCCTCCATTTTTTCAACAAGCGTCGACCCAACGTGCCGCTTGTACTTTTCAGTCACTTTTACCGAAGAATGGTTGAGTATTTCACACAACTTATAAATGCTGCCGCCATTCTCAAGATATTGAGTGGCATAGGTATGCCGCAGTGCGTGAGGTTTAAGATATTTAATCCCCCATCCCACCTTCTGCATCTTCTTGATCGTCCGCTCGTGGGAGTGCCAAATTTTATGATCACCTAGATAAATCCCCACCGAGTCATGAACGATCCAATCAGTCGGACGACTAAATGAAGTGGTATTCCTCCACGCGATAAGAGCAGCCCGGAGCTTCTGAGTTAGTCCGACCTTATGAGGGGCATTACCCGCCTTGGTCCCTGGCTCAAATCCTTCCTCTTTAAGTCCGTCCCGATCTTTCCGCCGAAACCATTTCCGACGGAACGTGATCACTCCGGTTTCAAAATTGACATCTTCCCATTTCAGTCCAATCACGTTACCCATTCGCTGGCCCGTGTTCAGACTGATTAACGTAAAAATATGAAACGCCGGGTAGTTGTCCGTCCTGGCATGGCTCAAATACGCCCGGATCTGATCGACGGTTTCCAGAAACTCGATCTCCCCACTTTCGCCGCTCTGCTCGAGTGGATCAATATCGGAGATCGGATTTTCCTTGGAGCATTTCAGAGTTTTTCGGGCAACGTTGTAAAACCGACTCAAAAGCGCCCGAATGAGATTCGACGTCGTAGGGCTCAAGCCATACTCAGTCACGAGCAAACCGGGAGAATTCGTCTCTCCGTCGCCAAGAAGCTTTTTCCAATCGTCCGAATCGACATCATGCATGTAACGCTTCCCGAAATACGGGAGCACATATTTCGTCATCCGAAACAAATCGTGCCGATAAGTCTTTTGATTCACTCTCGCGATCAGAAATGTTTTTGCGGCGTCCTCGACAAGCATCGGACGGAATTTCTTTTTCTTGTTCTCAATTATCCAATCGTCCTCGAGAACCTCCTGGACGGCATTGAGTTCCGGATGCTGGCTTAAGATGAGCTTTTGTTTTACGTCGATTGCGCGCTCGTATTCTTCGCGCATTTTTCGCTGCCATGCGCGCGCGGAGGTCGCGGACGAAAAGCTTTCGCGGTAGAGCTTTCCAGCTAACCGGATCCCGTACTGCTTCTTTTTGATCAGGCTTTTTTTATGAAGCGGTTTGGGCGCCATTCAACATTAACTCCTGCAAACAGGACACACTGATGCGAATTCTCCGCTTATTGACCCCAAGCCTGATCGGAACAATGAATCCGGAATAAATCCAGGCGTAAATAGTGCTGGGCCTAAGCTTAAGTTTATCAGCCGCCTCTTTCACCGTCAGCAAATCAGGGAGATCCTCAACTCGCTTCGCTTTGACGAATTGGGCTCGCTTTTGTTGAACAGCCGCCCTGGCATGGCGTAATTTCAAAACACTTGCCATTTTAACTTCTGAAGTAGCCTCAGTCACATTCGTTTTAGTCTCAGAACCAATCGTACTCATCCAGTTAGTGTCGTAATTCCAAATTGGCTTCATTCCCTGCCCCCCTTTTTTTTTCTGTTCAGTCGTCCTCTGTATGCCTAGAGTACACCTAGAGTGTTCCAGGGATGTCGGTCCTCAATCCACTGAGGAGTAACCCCAGAAATCCCGTAATAGCGAACGAGCATGAGATAATACTCAACGAGCCCCATCTCCCAAGTCCATACGATCGGCCTAAAATGCTTCGCCTCTGGTCCTTTTGTCTCCATCCGAAATTCACCACGAATGCCCCGGACTCCGCGGTACTGCATCCGAACTGGCTGAGCCGTTTCAAATGTGAAAAGGACTTCAACACGCCGCACAAGTGCCTCCCTCATTCCATTTCCCCACGATCCCTCGCCAGGCGTCGAAGGTCCTGAATTTGCCCATGGAACAATTGTATGACCAGCTCCATGGTTTTTAAGGTTCTATCGGTCTCGGTTACGAGGCGGTCGTTTTGCATCTTGAGAGCCGAGATCTCAGCCTTTAGCCAATGGATCTCGTTCACTTCGTGAGACTCCTCAGACATTTTCTTACCGAACTCTGAGGAGAAGACCGACGACGAGTAATTCATGCGAACCTCACGTCGTCAATCCCGAGGTAATCCATAACCGCACCCTTGCAGATTAATTCGATGTCAATTGTCTTGAAGTTCTGTCGAAACTGCTCAGCGATTCTGATGACCGCGTACTGCTGAATCTCAGCTCGATGCTCTGAACTCAATCCTTCAATCTCCGATGCAATACCGTTGATGGGTTCTTTCCAAAACCTATCGAACCATTCGCACACGCTGAGTCGGCATGCCTCCTGCGTCAGCGGTTCGATAGGCACCAATTCCAACTTCACTCCATTCTCAACTATCGTTTCCATGGTTTCTCCTCACTCCAGCCCGTACGTGCGACGTTTCCGCCAAAGCGTGGACAGGTTAATCCCAAGGATGCCCGCGGCCTCTTCAAGCGTCTGCGCGGCGTCCAACACGAATTTGATATGTTTCCGTTCCACTTCTTCGAGGGTGCCCTCGTACTGCTCCGTGGGAGTGAAGACAGGTCGAATATCGTTCATGGCCTCGACAACGATAATCGTCCGGTCTCGACGTTGAATTACTTTTGAAAGCTCAATCTGCATAAAACTCCACCCTCTGGATATAGAAATCCCTACGTTTCATGACGCCTTGCAAAACTATTCTAAATCTGATAAACGCCCTGCGTTAGGCTGTTATGGCCTCAGGGAGGAACAGCGCGGCAACGCTGACCCCTATTTCTGCGGCTAACGCCCCAAGAATCCGTTCACGATTCCTGGGCGGCAAGTAACCCTGTTCCATCTGACTCAAGAGGCTTGGCGAAACCCCTAAACGCCCTGCAAGGCAATAGTGGGTAATTCCCTTTGTTTGCTTCACTTCGGTAATCATTTTTCCGTTTAGCCGTCCGCTATACATACATACGTTATAGCGCCAAATGCAATCACATGCAACGTCTAATTGCATTTGGCGCTATAAACATAGTTCGTTTTTGATGGGATGATAAGTCTAAGTGAACACTAGAGAATGCGTGGCCCATAATTTAAAAGAGCTGAGAGCTAAGGCTAAACTCACTCAGGAAAGCATGGCTCAGAAAGCCAACCTTTCCCAAACTGCTATTGCCCGCCTCGAAACAAAGGCCACATATCCAGAGGAATCCACCATTAAAGCGTTAGCGGATTTGCTTGGCTGTGAAGAAAGCCGCCTATTTCAAGATCCTGACTTAGTGCAACAGTCAGCCAAGCCATCACCCACCCTAGTCGAACTCGCCCAAAAAATCGCAGAACAGGCCCAGGAGATCGAGCGGCTCAAGTCCGCCTCAATTCAGGTCGAAAAAACGGAAGTACCCTCGCTTAGGGACCCCCTACTCGCCCGTGTAGCCCGGCTGG
>Ga0265327_10000866_pt1 | contig 44980 bp, 35 predicted proteins | sample 41621metaG_FD_202089 | JGI IMG/M metagenome (GOLD analysis project Ga0265327, IMG submission 202089) | Rhizosphere microbial communities from Carex aquatilis grown in University of Washington, Seatle, WA, United States - 4-16-21 metaG | ecosystem: Host-associated > Plants > Roots > Rhizosphere... | reverse complement strand
GACGGCGGCAAGAAGAAAGACGGAACCCCGGCTTTCCGCGTCGTGGACGAAGACGGCTATGCCATTCCGCCAAAACCCGCGCCGAAGGACGCGACGCCTTCCGCGCCCGATTCCGAACCCGTGTAGCCAGGTAGTAGCAACGTAGGGTGCGCATCGCGCACCTTAAACGGATGCCAAATATTGAAATCGGTGCGCGATGCGCACCCTACCGGCCTCAAATTGTGCTGGGTGCAACGGTAGATCCATTCTTGTATATAAGCCCGCGTAGGGCGCAATAGCGAAGCGTATTGCGCCGCATGGCGATAGGGTTAATCATTTCGGCGCAATGGCTGCGCATTGCGCCCTATTGGCTAGGCGGGACAGGCACGTAGTTCAGCGGACGCAAAAAACGTCAAACCTATGCGTGGCGCGGCTTTGCGGCGAAAAACGGCAGTCGATAGCCGTCTTATAACCTTCCCTTGAAGATTTCATACCAACAAACCCGCCAGCGTTGCGAACACGCCCAGCAAAGCCAGCCAATAGCGCAAGCCCGCGCCAAACCATGCCGACCGGCTCACCAGCAAGGCGCTGATGTCGTCATGGCTGCCCTTGTGCTGGGCGGCTTCCACCAGGCGTTCGCACAATGTCCGCAAACTGGCTTTGTCGCGCAGACCGGCTTCAATCAAACCGGCCATCTCGGCGTCCGTGACAAATTTATGCAAGCCGTCCGAACACAGCAGCAGCCATTCACCGGCCTGCAAGCGCACCCGCCGCACCGGCGGCTCGCCCACCGCGCCGACACCGGCCATGCAGGCGGGGTCGTTAGGACTGCCGCCGGGCGGCGGCGTGCGCCGCAATTGGCCGTAGGTTTGATCCTGGGTCAATTGTTCGATTTGCAAGCCCCCGCCCCGCCAAGCACGGCGTAGGCGGTAGGCGCGGCAATCGCCGATATGGCTGACATGGGCCACAGCCTTCGACAAGAACCAGGCGGCGACCAGCGTGGACGCGCCAGGCCGGTTGCCGCGCAGGGCGATGGCTTCGCGCACCACGCGGTCGCCCTGTCTCAGCCAGGCGGCCAGGCGGACAGGGTCGCTGTAGTCGGCTTTTGACGCGGCGGCGCAATGCTGGGCCAATGCGTGGCTGGCGACTTCGCCGTGCGCCCCGCCGCCGACGCCGTCGGCCACGGCGCAGAGGATAGGCGCATCGGCGGCCGGGTAGTGCAGGCAGCAGTCTTCGTTGACCGTGTGCGACAAGCCTCTGGCCGAGGCGAAGGCGCAGGCCAGGCCGCCGCGTCCGGGCCATCTGGGCCACCAGGACAGGCGGCGCGGCGGCGCGGCGGGCGGTTCGGGCGGTTCGGTCGGGGTGGGCGTGAAATCCATGGCGCTCATCCGGGACGCTTCAGGCTGACGCGCACGGGCGGGGCGCTCGTCCATTTCGGGGCCAGGGTGATTTCCTCGCCAAACGGCCACAGGAAGCGCTCGCCTTGCAACACGCCGGCTAGCGCGGTGCCGTTTTTGGCATGGGCTTCGTTCAACACTTCCGCGCCTTGCTCGCCAAGGGCTTCAATGACGAGGTGCAGGCTGGACACGCCGGCATGGGCCGGCGGGGTGGTGTAATCGCGGCCCGCGCCCCGGCCGATGGTGAACGGCAGGCGCAGCAGGTCGATATGCGGGTTGCCGCTGGCGTCTTGCGCCGACAACACCGCGAGCAAGGTTTGCGCCGCGTCGGCGATGGGCGTGCGGCCCTGGGTGTCCAGCGGGGTCGGCGCGGCGACCGGCGTGGCGGTTTCGGCGAAGATGTCCAACTCAATCAGCGGGCAGTCTTGCGGCTGGCCGTGGCTTTTGCCGAGCGCGAGGCGGTGGCGGCCCAGCCCCAGCGGCTGGCGTTGGCGGTGCAGCTTCACGCCATCGACCCAGGTGCCGTTTTTCGAGTGGTCTTCCAATTCCACTTGGCCGCCGCGCCAATGCAAGGTGCAGTGTTCCGCCGAGGCGTAGGTGCCGGTCACGGCGATTTCGCCGAGCCGGCCGATCTTGACCGGGTAGGTTTCGCGGCGGCTGTCGGGCCTTGCGCCTTGGCTGTCCTCGATATGGAACACCACGGCGTTGCCGCGCACGCTGGCGACGGGCCGCGGTCCGGACTGGGGGGCCTGCACCCATTGGCTCCACAGGCTGACCCGGTACGTGGCCGGCGTGCCTTGGTTGAGAATGTGCCAATGCGGGTCGGGCTGGGCGGCTTGCGGCAGCTCGGCGCGGCGGAACACCCCGGCGAGGCTGTCCAGCTTCAAGGGCGCGTCCGCCCCCAATAATTTCCGCACCCATTGCCGCCGCGCCGCCTGGTTGAATTCCCGGCAGAACTCGTCGAGCAAGGCCTGCCCCTCCGGCTCGGCGTCGATTTCGACGTAATACAGCGCCAAGACGTCGTCCTCGGCGAGGTCGCGGTGCTCGGGGATGTCGTAGCGCAGCAGATGCTCCAGCCGGTTTTCTATCGCCGCGCGCAGCGGCGCGTATTTGCCCTGGGCCGGTTCGGGGGTGTTCGGCGGCGGCGGCGCCTGCGTCTGGGCCAGCGGCGCGGCGGGGCCGGCCTCCGTCCCTAAAAACTCCAGCAAGCGGCTGAACAGCTCGGACAGGGACATGGTTTACCTCTCGATTTCGATGTCAATGCGGTGGAAAAGCAGGGGGTGGGTGCTGAAAAACCCTTGCGGCGGCCTGGGGCACCGCGGGATGCCTTCCAGCCATCGGCGGAATTGCTCGACCGGCGGCGAGTTCAGCGAGGCCAGCGGCACGGCGCTGGCGATTTTCACGCTGACCCGCATCTGCCGGTAGCCGCCGCCGGTGGCGAGCCGGGCGAGTTCGACGAAATCTTTCATTTCCACCAGCACGGCGGGCCAGGGCGAGGCGAATTGGCGGTTCATTTTCATGGCTTGGCCTTGGGTTTAGGCGGGGCGGACGGCGCGGGCACCGGCGGATGCAGCGCTTTGACGATGCGCAAGGCCAGCTCGGCGCTTAAATTCACGTCGCGGTCGCCCGGCGCTTGCACCAGGCCGTTCTTTTTACGCCAGTTGCGCTCACTGAGCACGGCAATGGCCTTGCTGTACGGGGCGCCGGGCTCGGTGCCGGTCTTGAACGCGGCGACGTACCACTTGTACGGCATCAGGTTGCACTCGATTTTCGGTTTGCCGTCGGCGGCGTAGCACTGCGTCCGAATCGCCGACAGCGTGTCGTCGTCGAAGCGGAACGGCGGGGTGCCGGTCTTGCCGGCCAGCCAGTCGATATGATCGCAAACCGCGCTGCTGCCAAAAGCGTTCTTGCAAGCGCTGTGCGCGGTGCCGCCGCTTTGGTGGCTGCTCATGCCTTGCAGCACCAGCCCGGCCAGCGCCGGGTCGACGGCCAGCGGCTCCGGCCCGGCGTAGCGCTGCGCCGCCAGGGCCAAGGGCTTGCCGTGGACGTCGCCGACCTGCTCGACCAAATGCGGAAACGCCTGCGCCGACGCGCCGTTGGCGGCGGCGGCCAGCCGCGACAGCATGCCGGCCACCGCCAGCGGGATCACCCGCGCCTCGCCCTGGCCCCAGCCTTCGTTGGCGAGCTTGCCGCCGACGCCCCGGCAGCGTCGCCAGCGCTTGTGCTGGGCGTCGCATTCCGGGCAAAAATCGCCCCGGCTGCATGCTTTGGCGAAGCTTTCGTCGAAGCGGAAGGTTTGCACCAGGCGGAAGCCGTCGGCGTCGTTGTCGGCGTCCGTCCTGGCCCAATCATCGGCCGGCGCGGCGGCGGCGGTTTTTTCCGGCGCCGGCGGCTCGGTGAACAGCCGCCCGTACAACACTTCCAGGCCCATCGGGCGGGTGCCTTCGACCGGCCAGCGGCCCGAAGGCCGTCCGAACAGCACGTCGAGCCGGGCGCAGTCCGCCGCGCCTTGCGCCTCGCAGCCCAGGTTCCAGCCCAGCGCCGCCGCCGCCGCCTGGGCCTTCTGCGGGCGCTGGCATTCCTGCCATTGCCACAGCGGCGGGCGCGAGGCGGCGTCGCCGCAAAACAAGCGGTCGAGGAACGCTTCGGAATTGGAGGTTTTCAGATCGTGCCACAAGGCTTGCAAAGCCGGCCCGGCGCGGTAGGCCGGGTTGTCTTGCAGAAACGCCAAGGCCAGGATCGGCTTGACCGTGGAGGCCGGCATCGCGTCCACGTAAAGGGCGTGGTTGTACAACCGGTCGTTGTCGTAGCGGGGCCGGAACGGCGCGTCCGGGCATTCGCCGCCGTGGACCGTGCCGCTGTGGTCTTGCCGGTAGCAGGGCGTGTGGGCGCTGCCCAAGGCTTCGATTTTGCCGCTGGCCACGTCGATGACCGCCACCGCCGCCATGCGCATGGCGGCGGTCTCGTACATTTCCGCCGCCATCGTCCGCAAGGGGTCTTTGGCGTCCAGGCCCAGGCCGTCGCAAGTGGACCGCTCGCCGGTGTAGCAGCGCGCCCAGCGCTGCGCCAGGGCTTGCGTGGCCGGGTTGAGGGTCAGATAGACATTGAAGCCGACATCGCGCTCGCGGCCGCGCACGCGCAGGCGGTTGGGGCCGTGCGTTTGCACGCTGTCCGCCGCCGCCTCGGCGTCCGCTTGGCGGGTGTATTCCTCGTAAGCCGTCCCCGCAGGCGAGCGGATGCGCGTCAGCCCGCTCAACAACAGGTTCAAGTCATCGGGAATCGCCCAGGCCGGGTCGTCCGGGGCTTTTTCGCCCGGCTGGCGGCTGATGCCCCGGATTGCGCCGGGGGCCGCGCCCGGCGGCAGCATGGCCGGGCACAGGTCTTTGCTGCCCCGGCGCTCGTCCAGGTACAGCCAGCCGCCGCCGGTCGCCGGGCGCAGATAGACGCAGCCGTCCGCGCCGCGCCACGGGTTGTCTTGCTGGAACACCGCCGCGGGCACTTGCATCGGCGGGCCGGCCTTGGCCCGGCGCAGCCCCGGCCAGTCCAGCTTCGCCAGCCGCTGGCCTTGCGCCAGCCAATGCGCGGCGCTGATCGCCTCTTCAGCTTCGCGCGGCGCGGGGCCGGCCGGCCGCCAACGCGCCAGGTCGAAGCGCAGCGGCTTGCCGGGCGGGCTCATGGCTTTCAATTGCGCGGCCAGCGATTGCAGATCCTGCGCCAGCGCGTCCAGGCTGGCCGTGCTGGCTTGCGGAAACGCCGCGCGCAAAGCCTCCGGCGCGGGCGGCGGGTAAACCTTGCCGGGGACGGCGAACTCGATGGCCGGCTCGAAGGTTTTCAAGGCGGCGAGGCGGTGCGGATCCAGGTAAGTGTCTTCGACCTGCTTGCCGAATTTCGCGCTGCCGATCCAAAACGAGACGCCGAGGGCGAGCACCAGCCCCAGCAGCATCCAATGGGCGTGGCGGAACAGCGAAGCGGGGCGCGGCGCGTCCATCAAATCCTCCGGTGCAAATGCAAAGACAGGCCGAGGAACAGCGTGTTGCCCAGCAAAGACCACGCGCCATAGCTCAGAAAAGGGAAGGTGATGCCGGTCAAAGGCAGCCAGCCGCGATTGCCGGCCACCGTCACCGCCACCTGGGCCAAGGTCAGCCCGGCCCAGCACAAAGCCATCCAGCTCAACCAGGCTTGATCCAGGCCGTCGGCCTCGACCTGGCCCGAGGTGACCGCCGGGTGGGCGCGGGCCAGCCGCCACAGCCACAGCACGAACAGCGCCAGCAGCAGCCAACTGGCCGAGCCGAACACGCCGACCAGGGCGGTGTAAATGTAATCGCTTTGAATCTGCGGCGGCACGCCCCGGCACGCCCCGCTCAACTCGCCGCACCAAGGCGCCAGCCCCAAGCCAAAGCCGCCGTCTTCCAGCGCGGCTTGCTGGAACCAGAGAATCTGCGCAATTTGGTCGTTGCTGGCGAGAAACGGCGTTTGCGCGCTTTCCAAGCGCTCGGCGATGTACTCGCCAAACCGCCCGCCGAAGCGGAACAAGGCATAGGAAACCAGCCAGACATAGGGCAGGATCGCCAACATGCCCAAAGCCAGCCCGAGCGTTTCGCCGAGCTTCGCGGCGCTCAAGCGGGCCACGAGCAGGCTGAAAAACACCGCCCCGGCATACAGCACCACCAGCAGCGGCCCTTTGTCGCGGGTCACAAAGAAACCGCCGGCGACGAAGCCCAAAAGCCACAGCAAAGGCAGCGCCAGCTTTATCCTGAGGCCCCACAGCGCGGCGTTCAGCGACCAGGCGCCACCCTGCCACCAGGGCCGGTTTTGCGCCGCGCGCAGCCCGTCAGAAGCCAGCGCCTCGGCGCGCGCCAGCAGAAACCAAGCCAGCCCGGACAGCAGCACGAAGCGGAATATCTCCGAGGTGTTTTGCCGGTGGCCGGTGAAAAACACGCCGACCAGCACGAGCAGGCCGGCCGCGAACGCCGCGCCCAAGCCCCAGCCGAGCAGCGTCCGTTTCATCCGCCCCGCCGCCAACAACGGCAGCAAAGTCCACAGCGCCAGGCCCAGCCGGGCCAAAGGGATGCTCAACGCGGGCAGCACAGACACCAGCAGGAAGGCGAGAAACACATAAGCCTGCTGGTACAGCGCGTGGAAGCGGTTGTCGGGGTAGGCGTAGGTGGCGAGATCCGCCAGCAGCATCCAGCCCAGGCCGACAAACAACACAAAGCCCGGATACGCGCCGCGCGAAGCCGTGAACGCCAAGGTGCCGGCCGGCCGCGAGCGCGTCCGGCCCAGCAACGCCGCCGCCCCGGCCAGCCACAGCAGCGGCATCCAGCCGCCGAGCAGGCCGCCTAGGCCCAGCCATTCCAAGTGCGGGCGGGTCAGCGCGTAAGCCAGCGCCCAGACCAGCAAAGACACGCCCAAGGCCCGCTCCAGCCGCCGCCCCAATTGCAACACCAGCCAGCCCGCCAAGGCCCAGACCAGCAGGCAAGGCCACAGCTTCGGCAGCAACTCCAGGCTGGCCCGCGCCTTCGCCGCGTTGAGGGCGCTGGCGCGGGCTTCGTGCAAAATCGACGCGGCGGCCTGGGCGGCCTCGAACGGCGAGGTTTGGCCGTGGGCCTGCACGGAATCCGGGCAACGGTCGGCGGTTTCCTGGGCGTCCCAGTCTTGGCCGGGCGGAAACGCCGCGCCCGGCAGCCGCGCCGCGCCGTCCAGCACCGCCGCCCAGCCGGCCACGGCCAGCACCGGCCCGGCGTCGTTGCCAGGCCGCCGGGCTTGGCGCGACAAATAAGCGAAAGCGCATTCCACCGGCCGCGAATAAGCCGCTTGCGCGTCGGCGCGGACATTCAGCCGGTAGGTGTCGCGGTAAAGCCGCGTCTTGTCCTCCCATTGCTTGGACTCGGCCTGGCCGTCGCCGCCGACGAAGCCCTCCTGCGCCTTTTTCCGCCACGCCTCGCGTTCGCGCTCGACCGCGTCCAGCGGCTGGTAGAAACTTTTCGCCCAGGCCCCGCGCGCCGCCTGCATGTCCGCCAGGGCCTCGCCCAGCCGCAGGCGCGTGTCGGCGTCGACCGGCCGGGCCGGCGGGCGGGCGGCCTGGCCCTGGCCGGACAGCTTCGCCCAGGGCGACGGTTGGCGGAAATCCGCGCAGATTTTGGCCTCGCCCGGCGGCAGCCAAGCGTCGAAGCGTCCGCAAAACTGTTGCAGCCAATCCGCCCGCGCGGCCTCGGCCAGCGCGTCCACGCGCCGCTCGCCGTCGTGCAAATAGCGCCCGTCCGACTGCTGCAACCAGTCGGCCCCGCCTAGCCCGCGCCCCAGCCACGCCAGCCAGGCCAAAGCCAGCAGCGTCAGCAAGAACTCCGCCCCGACGCGCCCGATTCGCATCCTTCCCATGCCCGCCCCCTGATGTTGGTTGATCGACCGCCCGGCCTCGCATCAAGCATAGCCTGCCGTGCCGGTAGAACCAAGGCGGGGAGTATTGTTTTAGATTCGGGATATTTGGATGCTCTTAAAGCCTTGTTCCGCTTGGCCGGGGCGTGCCGCCCGCCGATTTCTGCCGCCAGGCATAGGCGAATCAAGCGATTCCGCTAAACTATGCGGTCAACGAATACCGTGCCGCTTATGAACGAACCCCCTGTGAGCCTTACCCTAGCCGTCGTCAGCCACCATGGACGCGCCCCCGCCGCTCCGTTAAGCGCCCGCTTTGACGCAAGCGGAGGTTCTATCGGCCGGGAAGACGGCAATCGCTTAATCCTCGCCGACGAGGACAGGGTTATTAGCCGCATCCATGGCGAGATTCACTATGACAACGGGCGTTTCATCTACGCCGACCGCAGTTCCAACGGCACCGAGCTGTGCGGGCAAAACCGCAGGCTGCTGAAAGAATCGGTGTATCTGTACGACGGCGACCGCCTGCAAATCGGCGACTACGAGCTGGAAGCCCGGCTTGAGCCGGGCACCGTCGAGTTCGACGACCCGCCGCTGTCCGCGCCCGGCTACGCCTACGACCGCCCGGAAAGCGACGCGGGCGTGCCTATCACCGACGTTGTCACCGCCGACAGCGGCGAGCCGGCCTTGGGCCAGGGCTTTCAGATGCCCGGCGACAGCCAGGCCGCGCCCTCCGCCGGCGACGCCAATTGGCTAGTCTGGGAAGACGGGCATGCCGGCCTGCCGTTTGCGGCAGGCCCGCCCGACGCCGAAGCGGACGGCTGGGCGCTGCCGGAGACGCGGATCAAGCCCGAGCCCGCCTGCGCTGAAACGCCGACCCCGCCGCCGGCCGACGCGCTTGCGCCGGGCGTCCAGGCGGACGCGCCGGCCCACGCCATGCCCGAGCCAGAGCCCGAGCCCGATCCGCCCGCCGCCGCGCGGCAAAGGCCGACGCCCCGGCCCACGCCGGCGGCGAAAACCGAGGGCGGTGCCAACCTGTTCCACTGCTTTCTGCAAGGGGCGGGGCTAGACTTGCCCATCGCCATGAGCGCCGAGGAACAAGCCGACGCGATGTGCCACATGGGCAGCGTGTTCCGGCATATGGTCGATGGTATGATGACGGCGCTGCAAGCCCGCGCCCAGGAAAAATACGCCATCCGCGCCGATGTCACGCGAATCAAAAGGGAGCAAAACAATCCCTTGAAATTCAGCCCGAAAGTGGAAGGCGCGGTCAGCGCGATGCTGTGCCGGCAACACAAGGAAATGGGGTATCTCGACCCGGTCGAGGCTATCGAGGAAGGTTTCAAGGATATTCGCAACCACGAATTGGCCATGCGCGCCGCCATGCAGGCGGCGGTGGCGCAGATTCTGCGGACATTCGACCCCGGGCCGTTTGAGCAATCGCTAGACGGGATGGCGGTTTTCCAGTTTAAAAAGGCGAAATGCTGGGAAGCTTATTGCGCGGCTTACCCGAAGCTCGCCAGCGCGGCCATGGAGGGTTTGTTCGGCCATGTTTTTGTCCAGGCGTACGAGGAACAAGTCCGCAAGCTAAACCAGGCGAACGGCAAATATTAGGCAAATCAGGCAACCGGGGGGGGGATGGGAGACAATAGCCGGGTGGTTTGGTCGGAGGGGATGTTTCTAAGGCCCCAGCATTTCCAGCAGCACGACCGCCATATCGAGCATTGGGTGAATGGCCGCTGCGGCGGATTGCGCCCTTTCGACTGGGGGTTTCACACCTTGAAACTCGACCTGGGCCAGCTCGCCATCGGCAAGCTGGGGATTTTGGCGTGCCAAGGGCTGTTCCAGGACGGCACGCCTTTCCATTTGCCCGCCGACGACGCCCTGCCCTTGTCGCTGGAACTGCCTGAAGGCTTTAAAAACGGCCGGGTGTATTTGTCCCTGCCCTTGCGCCGGGCCGAGGCCGCCGAAGTCGACAGCGCCGCCCGGCCCGACGCGCTGGCACGCTACCGCGTGGACGAGGCCGAGGTCGGCGACCGCAACAGCGCGGCGCAAGGGCGCTATCCGCTGCAAATTGGCCGTTTGCAGGCCCGCTTGACGCCGGACAGGCCCGACGGCCATGCCTGCCTGGGCGTGGCGCGCGTGCGCGAAGTCCGCGCCGACAAGACGGTGCTGCTCGACGACAGCTTCATCCCGCCGTCGCTGGCCTGCGCGGCTTCGGCCAGCCTCGCGTCCTACCTGCATGAATTGCACGGGCTGCTGCACAGCCGGGGCGACGCGCTGGCCGGGCTCACCGTCGACGCCTCGCGGCTGGGCGCCTCGGGCACGGGCAATTTCGTGCTGCTGCAAACCATCAACCGCCACGAGCCGCTGTGGGCGCACCTGGCCGCCACCGCCCGCCTGCACCCGGAAGAGTTTTACCGCCTCGGCCTGCAACTGGCCGGCGAGCTGTCCACGTTCTACAAGCCCGGCAAGCGCCCGATCACCTTCCCCGCCTACGACCACGACGATTTACAAGCCGGCTTCGGCGTGCTGATGGCCGAGTTGCGCGAGCTGCTGGCCCGGGCCATAGACCCGAACGCCGTCCGCATCACCTTGATCGAGCCCAGAGCCGGGCTTTACGCCAGTAAAAACCGCGCCGAATACATCGGCTGGCTGGACCAGGCCGCGTTTATTTTGGGGGTCAAAGCCAGCGTCGCGTCCGAAGCGCTGCGCAGCGGGTTTCCGCCGCAGGTCAAGATCGGGCCGGGCGAGGAAATCCAGCAACTGGTGCGCCTCGCCCTGCCCGGCATCGCCATTTCGCCGCTGCCGCAATTGCCGGCGGCGCTGCCCTCGCGCCCCGACCTGTGCTATTTCGGGCTGGACAAGCAAAGCGAGTGGTGGAAAAAAATGTCGGCCTCCGGCGGCTTCGCCATCCACATCGGCGGGCGCTTCCCCGACCTTGAACTCGAATTTTGGGCGGTCAGAGGATAAGCGCGATGAGCCAGGACGATGCGTCTTCTTTCGATGACGGCCGCACGCGGGTGCGGCCCTCGCCCGGCGGGCGCAGCCGGCCGGGGCCGGCCGCGCCGCCGCCGCCGCCGCGCCGCCCGGCCTACGCCGAACCGGCCGACCTGCGCCTGGACACGCGGGCGGCGCAAAATCCGCTGGTTGCCGCCGCCTTGCCGCTGCTGTCGCTGGTGCCCGGCCTGCTCAACACCTTGCACCATGGCGACGTGAAAGGCTTGTGGCAGCGCCTGGTCGATGAGATCGCAGTGTTCGAGAACACGCTGCCCGGCCAGGGCTTGAGCCGCGAATACGCCTGGATGCCGACGTATGCGCTGTGCTCGCTGTTGGATGAGACCGTGCAGCGCACGCCCTGGGGCGCGCACAGCTTCTGGGGGCAGCAGACGCTGGCGGTGCAGTTCCGCCGGCAAGCCTGGGGCGGCGAAGGCTTTTTCCAGATCGTCGACCGCCTGACGCGCCAGCCGGCGCAAAACCTGGCGCTGATCGAGCTGTGTTATCTATGCCTCAGCCTGGGCTTCCAAGGCCGCTACGGCACCGACCCGAACGGGCGCGGCGAGCTGGAAAAGTACCGCAACGAGCTGTATCGGTTGATCCAGCGCGAGCGCGGCGAGTTCGAGCGGGCCTTGTCGCCGCGTTGGCAAGGCTTGCAGCCCGCCCAAGGCCCCTTGCTGCGCCGCGTGCCCGGCTGGGTCGCCGGGGCCGTGGCCGGCGTGGCCTTGAGCGTCGCCTATGCGCTGTTCCTGTTCGCCATTGACGGCCTGTCCGAGCCCGTCCGCGGCGAGCTGGCCCGCCTGGGCGGCGAAAAAATCAGCCTGGCCGGGCCGCGCCCGGCGGCCAGGCCGCAAAACCCCGCCCGCGCCGAGCGCTTCGCCCGCCTGCTGCGCGAGGAGATCGCGCAGCAGCGGGTGGAGGTCGCCGACGACCGCACCTTGCGCGTGCGCAATGCCTTCGAGCGCGGCAGCGACCAGGTGAGGCCGGAGTTTTGGCCGCTGTTGCAAAAAATCGCCCGCGAGCTGGGCGCGGGCCAAGACGCGGTGCTGGTGACCGGCCACACCGACGACACGCCGATTCAAAACCTCAGATTCCCCTCCAACGGAGCCTTGTCGGTGGCGCGCGCCCGGCGGGTGGCCGACTTCCTGCAAGAAGCCGGCGCGACGCGCGGCCAGGTCGCCTGGGAAGGCCGGGCCGACGACGAGCCTTTGGAGCCCAACGATTCGCCGGAACACCGCGCCCGCAACCGGCGGGTGGACATCCTCATTCGCTAGGAGAGGCGCATGGCAGGCTTCAGCGGTTTTTTCGCCAACCCATGGACCATGCAGGCGCTGGGCCTGCTGGCCTTGGCTTTGTTGATCTGGTTCGCAGGCCCTTTGATCGGCATCGCCGGGCGGGTGCCGTTGGAGGCGGACTGGGCGCGCGGGCTGGCGATTGCCGCCTTGCTGCTGGCCTGGGCGGCTTGGCAGTTGGCGCGGCTGGCCTGGGCGTTGCGCAAGGAGCGGCAGTTCATCCGCGCACAAATCGACGGCGACCCCGGCCAGGCCGCCGCCCGCCAAGCCTCCGCCGAAAAGCTGGAAAGCCTGCGCGAAAGCTTCGAGGCGGCGGTCGCCGCGCTACAAGCGGACGCCGCCCAGGGCCGGCGCGGCCGCTACCACCTGTATGAAAAAAACTGGTATGTCATCATCGGCGCGCCCGGCACCGGCAAAACCACCGCCTTGCTCAACGCCGGCCTGAGCCAGCGCGGCGCCAGGCCGCTGGGCAAGAACGACGGCACCCGCAATTGCGACTGGTTGTTCACCGACGAGGCGGTCTTGCTGGACACCGCCGGGCGCTACGTCAGCCAAGACAGCCACCAGTCGGTCGACCAGCAGGAATGGCTCTACTTCTTGCGGCTGGTGAAGAAATACCGCCCCAAGCGCCCGCTCAACGGCGTCCTCGTGGCCTCCAGCCTGGAAGAGCTGCTGGAGCAGAGCCCGGCGCAGCGCAACCGCCACGCCGAGATTTTGCGCGCGCGCGTGGACGAGTTGCACGAGGCCCTGGGCGTCAGCCTGCCGGTGTACATGCTGTTCACCAAGGCCGACCAGGTGGCCGGCTTCAACGATTTCTTCGCCGACTTGAGCCAGGACGAGCGCAAGCAAGTCTGGGGCGACACCTTCCCCGCCGACGCGCCGGCCCGCCCGCAAGACCGCCTGGCCCTGTTCGACGCCGCTTATGACGCGCTGCTGGCGCGGCTGGACGGGCGCGTTTACCGGCGCGTCCAAGACGAGCGCGACATTCAGCGGCGCGGCCTGGTCTTGGGCTTCCCTAGGCAAATGGCGCTGTTGAAGCCGGATCTCCTCGCCCTCCTGCGCACCGTCTTCGCGCCCGGCCGCCACGCGCCGCCGCCGCTGCTGCGCGGCGTGTATTTCACCTGCGGCACCCAGCAGGGCACCCCCATCGACCGGCTCATGGGCAGCCTCGCCGAAGTGTTCAGGCTGGACGCCCAGGCCAGTTTATTGTTCAGCGGGCAGGGCAGGAGCTTTTTCCTGGAAGACTTGCTGAAGCAAGTGGTCTTCCCCGAGGCCGAGCTGGCCGGCGCCGACCCGCGCATCGAGCGCCGCGAAAGGCTGCGGCTATGGGCCGGCTGGGCCGGCGCCGCGGCCTTGGCGCTGGGCGCGGTCGGCCTGTGGGCCTTAAGCTACGGCCACAACCGCGCCGACATCGCCGCGACGGAGGCGCAAATCCAGCGTTACCACCAGGCCGACGGCACGCCCGCCGACACCCGCGCCAATTTCGTGTTGCTGCGCGGCAAGCTCGACGCCTTGCTGGAAGCCCGCCGGCTGTGGCGTGCCGACGGCTGGCTGGCGCATTTCGGCCTGTACCAAGGCGACAAGCTCGGCTCGGCGGCGGATGCGGCCTACGAGCGGGTGCTGCGCGACTATTTCCTGCCGGCCATCGTCGTGCGCCTGCAAGAGCGCCTGCAAGCCCAGCCCGACCTTGCGCTGCTGAAAGCCTACCGCCTGTTCGGCGAGCCGGCCCGCTTCGACCCGAAAATCGTCGAGGCCGTCGTCCAGGCGGATTGGGAGCGGCTGTTCAACGCCGAGCCGGACACCTTGGCCGGCTTGTCGGCGCATCTGCGCAACTTGCTGGCCTTGAAGCTGGGCGCGGTGCCGCTGGATGAAAACCTGAAAGCCCAAGCCGTCGCCCAACTGACCCAGGCGTCCGCCGACCGGCAGTGCTATGCCAGCTTCAAAGCCGTGCAAAGCGGCGGCCACGCCCATGATTTCAACCTGGCCGAGGCGCTCAAGCCCAACGGCGGCCGGGCGTTCAGCCTCGACAACGCCGCCGCGACCGTGCCGGCCTTGTTCACCGCGCAGGGCTACCGCGACCTGGTGCTGGGCAAAAGCCTCCGCTTCGTGCAAACCTGCATGGCCGACAACTGGGTGCTAGACAACCCGGCCTCGGCCGCCGATGGCCGCGAAATCAGCCGGCTGCACGGGCAGTTTATGGCGCTGTACCTGGGCGAATACCGCGACGTTTGGCTGAAGCTGCTGCGCGGCGTCAAGCTGCGCCCGGCGCAGGGCCTCAACCAAACCGTCGAGCGGCTGGACATCTTGTCGCGGCCCGATTCGCCCTTGCGCCTGCTGCTGGCCGCCGTGGCAAACAACACCGAGCTGGGCAAGATTTCCGCCGCCGTCGCCGAGCTGGCGGCGAAGGCCAAGCTGGCCCCGGACGCGCAGACTCTGGAAAAAATCGACGCCCTCGCCGACCAGGCCGGCCTCAACAGCGACGGCGGCGACGCCGTGGGCTGGCTGGAAAGCGCCTTCGCCGAGCTGAACGCGCTAGTGCGCAAAAGCGCGGACGCGCCGCCGCCCTTGGACGCCGTGCTGGAGCGGGCGCAAGCGCTGGGCAATTACTTCCGCCAGAACGGCAGCGGCGAGCAGGCGCAGAAAATGGCCGCCAGCGGCGGCGACCTGGCCGCGCAGGCGAACAGCGAATTTTCCCGGCTGCCGGAGCCGGTGCGGGGCTGGCTGTTGGCGCTGGGCACAGGCGGCCTCAGCGCGACGCTGGCGCAGGCGAAGGGCGCGTTGAAGGACAAGGCCCAGTCGGCGGGCGTCGCCGGCGGCCCCGGCTCGCCGTGCCAGGCCGCTTTCGCCGGCCGCTACCCCTTCCAGCGCGGCAGCCCGCAAGACGCGCCGCTGGCCGATTTCGCCAAATTCTTCGCCCCCGGCGGCCTCATCGACCAGTTTTTCCAGGCCAATCTGAAAGACTTCGTCGACACCGCCGCCTCGCCGTGGCGGCCCAAAGCCAACGGCGGCGCGGCGCTGCGGCTGTCGGCGGAGGCCGTCCGCCAATTCCAGTCCGCCGCGAAAATCCGCGACGCCTTCTTCCCGGCGGCGGGGCAAAGCCCGCAAGTGCAGTTCGACCTCAAACTGCTGGAATTAAGCCCCGGCGTCGAGGGCGTCCATGTCAGCAACGAAGGCCAGGAGCTGGCCTACCACAGCGGCCAGGAGCAGGCGTCGCGCCTGCAATGGCCCGGCCCTACGCCCGGCGGCGGCGCGCAAATCAGTTTCGACCTGCCTGACAAGTCGAAGGCTGTGCAGCGCAAAAACGGGCCGTGGGCCTTGTTCCGGCTGTTGGAGGACGCCGCCTTGCAACGCGCCGGGGGGCCGGAGCAGTTCAACGTGGTGTTCCAGGCCGGCGCGGCGAAAGCCCGTTTTGAATTGCGCGCACTCAGCGTCAACAACCCCTTCGCGCTCGGCGAGGCCAGGGGCTTCCACTGCCCGGAGTCGCTGTGATGGCCGCGCTGCCGCCGCCCGGCTTTTTTGGCAAGCTGTTCACTTTGGGCGATTTTGTCGACCGCCGCCTGCCGCGAGACTTGACCGAGGCGTTCGACCGCTGGCTGCAAGCGGGCCTGGCGGCCAGCCGCGAACAACTCGGCGCGGACTGGCTGGACGCTTATATGAACAGCCCGATTTGGCGCTTCGGCCTAGGCCCCGGCATTGGCGGCCCGCAAGCCTGGGCCGGCGTGCTGATGCCCAGCGTCGACAAGGTCGGCCGCCAATACCCGTTAATCCTCGCCGCGCCGCTGGCCGCGGCGGAGGATTTGCCGCATGTGTTCGCCGCCGCCGAGGGCGCGGCCTGGTTCGACGCGCTGGAGCGGCTGGCGCTGTCCTGCCTGGACGATGATTTTGAGCTGGATGCGTTCGACGCCCGCTTGCAAGCCTGCCCCGCCCCCCGCTTCGCCCCGGCGGCGCTGCCCTTGGCGTCTACCGGCCCGGCCGCCGAGGCGGGCCGCTTCGCCGTGCATGTCGCCCTGCACGACCTAGGGCAAGTCCACGCGGCGCTGCTCGACGCGGGCGCCGCCTTGCTGAGGCGCTGCCTGCCGACTTACAGCCTGTGGAGCAGCGGCGGCGGCCAAGGCGGGGCGGCGGCGCTGCTGCTCGTCGAAGGGCTGCCGCCGGCCGAAGCCTACGCGGGCTTGCTGGCCGGCCACTGGAGCCCGCGCGGCTGGGCTTTGCACAGCGCCGCCGCGCGCCTGGCCGGGCCGTCGCCGCCCGAACCATCGCCCGAACTGTTGACAGAGCCGTTGACAGCGCCGCTGGCGGAGCCCGCGCACTGGCTTTCCTGGGGACTTAGCGTGGTCGGCCTGAAGCGTGCCAGCAACGAAGACGCCCTGCTGGAACGGCCCGCCGACGGCTTGTGGGCGGTGGCCGACGGCATGGGCGGGCATGAGGCCGGCGAGGTCGCCAGCCAGGCCGTCGTCGCGGCCCTGGCCGGCGTGGCGGCGGCGGACGACCTCGCCGTCTTCGCCGAGCGGGCGGCGCAAGCCCTGCACGGCGCGAACAGCCGGCTGTACCGGCTGGCTCAAGACAGCGGCGAAGCCGGCCAGTTGATCGGCAGCACCGTGGTGGCCTGGTTGGCGGTGGGCGGGCGCGGGGTGTTCCTGTGGGCCGGCGACAGTCGGCTGTACCGCTTCCGCGCCGGGCAATTGCGCCAACTGAGCCAAGACCATTGCCTGTACGACGACGGCCCGGCCGGCCATTGCAATGTCATCACCCGCGCCGTCGGCGCGGCCGAAACCCTGGTGCTGGATCGTGGCGAATGCGCGGCTTTGATCGGCGACTTGTATCTATTGTGCAGCGACGGCTTGGACAAAGAGCTGTCCCGCGAAGACATCGAGGCGGTATGCCGGGAAAAGCCGCCGACCGAGATTGTCGGCGAATTAATCCGCCGCGCCGAGGCGAGCGGCGCCAGGGACAATGTGACCGTCATCGTCGCCGGCTTATTTGCCGGCCCGGCTTAATCAACCCCGGCGAAAAACCCCATGGCCAGCCTCGACATCGACGCATTATTGCAAGCCATTTCGCCGCAAGCCCCTTGCGGCGACAACCTCGAAGACGCCGCCGCCTTCATGGCGCTGCAAGACAAGGCCAAGATTATTCCCGAGCAAGTGCTAGGCGACATCAAACGCGCCGAGCAGCTTCCCAATTGGCGGGAAGTCCGCGCCGACTTGCTCAAGCTGCTGGAAAAAACCCGCGACTTGCGCCTGTTGGTGGAACTGGCGCGCACCAACCTGAATATTGACGGCGTGCAGGGTTTGGCCGACGCGCTGGAATTATTGCGGCGATCCTTGGAAACTGACTGGGACAGCCTGCACCCGCGACTCGACCCGGACGACGACTATGACCCTAGCCAGCGCGTCAATATACTCACCGGGCTGTGCGGTAGCGGGTCGGTATTGCGTTTCTTGCAAGCCGCGCCTTTGCTTGAATCAAAAGCCTATGGCCGTTTTTCGCTGCGCGATGTGCAAATAGCCAACGGCAAATGGCCCGCCCCGGAAGGCGTGGACGCGGCGGTTTTGTCCGCCACTTTGAAAGCCGCTTTTGCCGAGCTTGCCAAAGACAATCCAGCGACGCTGTCAGCGACTCAAGCCGCGCTAAAATCCTGCTTGGATAGTGTCGGACAAATCGAGGAATTTGTCACCGCTCAAGTCGGTATCGACGCCGCGCCTAATTTGCAGCCATTGCGGGACAAATTGCAAGAATCTCTGTATGCTATGAAAGAACACATGGCGCTGGCCGGCTTATCCGCGCCGCCGCCGACGGCCATCGGCGCGGCGGCGCACGGCCCTGATTCCCCGCAGGCTATTCCGCTTCAGGCGACGCTTAATACTGCGCCTACAGGCGGCGTCGGCCGCCTAGGCGCAATCAATAGCCGCCAAGATGTTATATTGGCCTTGGATTTGATTTGCGACTATTACGCCCAATTCGAGCCTTCCAGCCCTGTCCCCTTGCTCGCGCAACGGGCGAAGCGGTTGGCGAGTAAAAGCTTCCTGGAAATCATCGAAGATTTGGCACCCGACGGCTTAAGCCAAATCCGCTTGATTAAGGGCAACGACCCGGACGGGGACGGCCATTGACCTTCTGGGAAGACGGCCTGAGCCGATTAAATCGTATGGCAAACCAATGCATTGAAACCGAGTGGAGACTAGGGTATGGCGGACAATAGCCAGAAGTTCATCGCACGCAACCGTGCGCCGCGAGTGCAGATTGAATATGATGTCGAAACCTATGGATCGACGCGCAAAGTCCAACTGCCTTTTGTCATGGGCGTGTTGGCCGACTTGTCGGGCAAACTCCAAACCGACAAGGAGGGAAACCCCGTCGCGCTGCCCGCCGTGGCCAAGCGCGAAATGCTGGAAATTGATATTGATAATTTCGACAAGCGGTTGAAAGCCCTACAGCCTAGGGTTTCCTTCAGCGTGCCCAACAAACTGCCCGGCAGCCCGCCCGGCAGCAGCCTGCCGGTGGATATCACCTTCACCAGCCTGGACGATTTCTCGCCGGCCGCCATCGCCAAAAAAGTCGAACCGCTGCGGCAGTTGCTGGAGGCGCGGGAGAAACTGGATCATTTGATTACTTATATGGACGGTCGCGGCGGGGCGGAGGAATTGCTCGCCCAGGCCATCAACAACCCCGCCTTGCTGCAAGCCTTGGTGTCCGCGCCCAAGCCTGAGGCGGCGGACGCAAAGGAGGCATGAGCCATGGCCGAACCGCAAGCGCAAGCGCAAAGACTGGACGAGACCGCCCCGACGGCGCAAAAATCCGATTTTGAACAACTATTGAGCAAGGAATTCCGCTACGACAAGGACAATGTCGAAGACCAGCGGAAAACCGCCATCGAGTCCGCCGTCGCCATCCTGGCCGAGTATGTGTTAAAAGACGCCAAGCTGGTTTCCGACAGCGCGTTGAAAAGCATCGAAGGCGCGATTGCCGAAATCGACACAATTCTCAGCGAACAAGTCAACCTGATCTTGCACCATGAAGAATTCCAGAAACTCGAAGGCGCGTGGCGTGGTTTGCACCATTTGGTCAGCCACACCGAAACTGACGAACAGTTGAAAATTAAAGTCCTCAACGTGTCGAAAACCGAGTTGTCGAGGACATTAAAGAAATTTGAAGGCATCGCCTGGGATCAAAGCCCGCTGTTCAAGAAGATTTACGGCGAGGAATACGACCAGTTAGGCGGCCAGCCTTATGGCTGCCTGGTCGGCGATTATCATTTCGACCATTCACCCGCCGATGTGAAACTATTGGGCCAAATCGCCCAGGTGTCGTCGGCGTCGCACTGCCCGTTCATCGCCGGGCTGGCCCCTTCCGCTTTGCAAATGGAATCTTGGAACGAGTTGGCAAACCCCCGCGATTTGACCAAAATCTTTTCCACCGCCGACTATGCCGCTTGGCAGTCGCTGCGCGAATCCGACGAGGCCCGCTATATCGGCCTGGCCTTGCCGCGTTTTCTCGCACGCCTGCCCTATGGCGCGAAAACCGACCCGGTGGCCGAGTTCGCGTTTGAGGAAGATACCGCCGGAGCCGACAGCGCCAAATACACTTGGGCGAATTCGGCTTATGCCATGGCGACCAATATCAACCGCTCGTTTAAGCTGTATGGCTGGTGCTCGAAAATTCGCGGCATCCAGTCCGGCGGGGAGGTGGAAGGTTTGCCGGTGCATGCCTTTCCGACCGACGACGGCGGCCAGGACATGAAATGCCCGACCGAAATCGCCATCGGCGACCGTCGCGAAGCGGAATTGGCGAAAAACGGTTTCATGCCGCTGGTGCATAAGAAAAACACCGACTTCGCGGCGTTCATCGGCGCGCAGTCGCTGTACAAGCCTAAGGAGTATGAAAATCCCGACGCCACCGCCAACGAAAACCTGACCGCCCGCCTGCCGTATATTTTCGCCACCTGCCGCTTCGCGCATTATTTAAAATGCATGGTCAGGGACAAAGTCGGCGAGTTCACCAGCCGCGACAAGATACAACGCGAGTTGAACGAGTGGATCAATAACTACGTGGACACCGACCCGGCCAACTCCGCGCCGGAATTCCAGGCCAGCCATCCTTTGTCGGACGCCCGGGTCGAAGTGGAAGAGGACGAGGAAAATCCGGGTTATTACAAATCGAAATTCTTTTTACGCCCCCATTACCAATTGGAGGGCTTGACGGTTTCCCTGAGGCTGGTGTCCAAACTGCCGCAGGGGAAAGGCGCTTGACGCATCTATAGTAACAATTAAGAGGAACGTATCATGGCTGCGGTAGACTATTTTTTGAAAATAGACGGCATCAAAGGCGAGTCGCAAGACGCCAAGCATGCCGGCGAGATCGAGTTGCAATCGTGGAGTTGGGGCGAGACGAACAGCGGCTCGTTCGCGCAAAGCGCCGGCGGCGGCGCGGGCAAGGTCGTCATGCAGGATTTCCATTTTGTGATGACCAGCAACACCGCCTCGCCGAAGTTGTTCCAGGCTTGCGCCAGCGGCGAGCACATCGCCAACGCGGTGCTGACCTGCCGCAAGGCCGGCAAAGACCAGCAGGAGTTTTTAATCATCAAATTCGCCGATTTGCTGATTTCGTCTTACCAGACCGGCGGCAGCCAGGGCGATGTGATCCCCACCGACCAGATTTCCTTCAATTTCGCCGGCATCGAAATCGACTACAAGGAGCAAAAGGCCGACGGCAGCCTGGGGCCTGCGATCCATGGCGGCTGGGATGTGAAAAAGCACCAGAAAAAATAACTTTTATGCCGCGCCGGTTGCCAGCCAGCCTACGCCAAGCGCCCGGCCATAGCGGGCTGCGCGTGTTTTTGTTCGAGTGGCGGCCGGACACGCGGCGCATCGTCGCCGGCGCGGCGGCGGCCGCTTAAAGCCGCGCCATGGCCGACGCCATCCCGATCAAAAGCCGGCTGCTGCCCTCGCTGCTGGATCGGCTGACCGACGAGGAGCCGCGCAACCCGGTGGAATCGCTGGCGCGACAGGTGCTGCAAGAAGAGGCTTTTCTCGGCAACATCCGCCGCGACCTGCAATGGCTGTTTAACGCGGTGTCGCTGGAGGCGGCGGTGGATCTGGATGGCTTCGACTTCCGCGACGAGTTCAACCGCCCGCGCAACTATCTCAAAGAATCCGTGCTGAATTTCGGCATTCAAGACCTGTCCGGCCACACCGCCTCCAGCGTCAAAGCCGCCCATCTGGAAAACCGCCTGCGCCTGGCCGTCGCCCATTTCGAGCCGCGCCTGCTGCCGGGCAGCGTGAAAGTCGACGTGCAGGCGCGCGAGGCGTTCAACCACAACGCCTTGAGTTTCGACCTCCACGGCGATTTGTGGATGCAGCCCTCGCCCTGGCCGCAGCATTGGAAAACCGACGTGGATTTGGAAACCGGCGCGGTGCGCGTCGAGCCGCTCAAGCCCAAGCGTTGAGCCGATGGAACACAGCATGCTGGCGTATTACAACCAGGAGCTGCGCCATCTGCGCCAGATGGGCCGCGAGTTTGCGCTGGAATTCCCGAAGATCGCCAAGCGCCTGGACCCCGACAGCTTCAAAAACGAAAACCTCTGCCCCGACCCTTACGTCGAGCGCCTGCTGGAAGGCTTCGCCTTTCTCGCCGCGCGCGTGCAACTGAAAATCGACGCCGAGTTTCCCGAGTTTGCGCAGCATCTGTTGGAATTCGTCTATCCGCATTATCTGGCCCCGACGCCCTCGATGGCGGTGGCGCGGCTGCGGCCCGAGGACTGCCCGGCGGCGGGCTTCCCGATTCCGCGCCACACCCTGCTGAAAAGCCGGCTCAACGCCGGCGAGCACACCCGCTGCCTGTACCGCACCGCCCACGCCCTCACGCTGTGGCCTTTGGAGATCGAGCAGGCGCAGTATTTTTCCAGCCTCGCCGCGATTCCGGACGAAACCGTCCGCGCCGCCGTGCAAGCGGCGCAAGCCGCCGCAAGCCACGGCGCGCCCGTCCTGCCCGAGGCCAAGGCCGCCATCCGCCTGCGCCTGCGCACGACCGGCGAGCAGCCGCCGCGCTTCGCGCAACTGGCCTTGGACACGCTGCCGCTGTTTTTAAGCGGCCAGGGCGATTTGACGGCGGCCTTGTACGAGCAGCTCCTCGCCGACGCCGTCGCGCTGGCCGTGGCCGGCCAACAAGACGCGCAGACCGGCCAGCCCTGGGCCGCGCTGCTGCGGCAAAAACCGCGCCGCGCCGGCTTTGCCGACGAGCAGGCCCTGCTGCCTTACGGGCCGCGCTCGTTCCAGGGCTATCGGCTGTTGCAGGAATATTTCGCCTTCCCGGAGCGCTTCCTGTTCGTCGAGCTGGCCGGTTTGCGCGAGGCTTTGCAGCGCTCGGCGGACACGACGCTGGATCTGTTCATCGTGCTCAAGCGCGAGCAGCCGAAATTGGCGAAGACCTTGGACAAGCGCCTGTTTGCGCTGTTTTGCACGCCCGCCGTCAATTTGTTTCCGCAACGCGCCGACCGCATCGCCTTGACCCACGCGGTGCCCGAATATCAAATCCTGCCCGACCGCACCCGCATGGCCGATTTGGAGGTCTACGCCGTGGAAAAAGTCACAGGCTATGGCGACGGCCCCGGGGACGGGCAGGTTTTCCAGCCGTTTTACAGCATCGCCAGCGGCTACCGGCAGCGCGGCGAAAACGCTTATTACACGCTTCAGCGCCGGGCCAGCGTGCTGTCGGCCAAGCAGCGCCAATACGGGCAGCACACCGGTTATGCCGGCACCGAGACGTATATTGCGCTGGTCGACGCCCAGCAAGCGCCTTATCGCGGCCAGTTGAAAGAATTGGGCCTGCAATTGCTGTGCACCAACCGCGACCTGGCGCATCAAAGCCGCAGCCAGTCCAGCGAATTCAGCCTGGAAATCGACGCCAAGGCGCAAGAGTCCATTGAATGCGTGGCCGGCCCGACCAATCCCAAGCCCTCCAAGGCGGTGGCCGGCATGGCCTGGCGGCTGCTGAGTCATTTGTCCTTGAATTACCTGTCGATTGCCGACACGGCCAACGGCGCCGAGGCCCTGCGCGAATTGCTGGGCCTCTACAGCGACCCCGGCGACGAGGCGGCGCGGCGGCAGATCGACGGCTTGCTGTCAGTCCGCTCGAAGAATGTGGTGCGCCGCGTCGACGCGGCCGGGCCTATCGTGTTCGGGCGCGGCGTCGAAATCACCGTGCAATTCGATGAATCGGCGTTCGAGGGCGGCAGCGCCTTTTTGCTCGGCGCGGTGTTGGAGCAGTTTTTCGCCCGCTACGCCTCGCTGAACACCTTCACCGAAACCGTCATCACCACCGACAAGCGCGAGATCATGCGATGGCCGATCAGGACCGGGCGGCGGCAGACGCTGTAATCGACCGGCTTAAACGCGAGCCTTGCCGCTTCGATTTTTTCCAGGCGATGCGGCTGATTGAATGTTATTACGCCGACAAGCCCCGGCTGGGCACCTCGCAAAACTTGGCGGACGACCCGCCGCTGCGCCTGGGCCAGGCCGTGTCGATGGACTTCCCGCCGAGCGCCTTGGCGGCTTGGGAGGCAGGCTTGGACGCTTTGCCAGACCGGCTGACGGTGCGCTTTTTCGGCCTGTTCGGCCCCAACGGCCCGCTGCCGCTGCATTTGACCGAATACGCCTTGGAGCGGGCCGGGCAAAACGACGACACCCTGGTGCGTTTCGCCGACCTGTTCCACCACCGCATGCTGTGCCTGTTTTACCGGGCTTGGAGCCAGGCGCAGCCGGTCGTGCAATACGACCGCCACGCCCAGGGGCTGGAGGAAGACCGCTTCAGTCGCCATCTGGGCTCGCTGTTTGGCTTGGGGCTGGACAGCCTGCGCGAGCGCGACGCCATGCCCGACCGCGCCAAGCTGCTGTTCGCCGGGATCTTGGCCGGGCAGACCCGCCACGCCGACGGCCTGCGCGTCATCGTCAGCGAGTTTTTCGGCGTCCCCGCGCAAATCGAGGAGTTTGTCGGCGAATGGATGGACATCGCCGCCCACGAGCAAACCCGCCTCGGCGCGAACCCGCAAGCCGGGCAACTGGGCCTGTCCACGGTGCTGGGGGCGCGGGTGTTCGGCTGCCAGCACAATATCCGCATCGTGCTCGGGCCTTTGGACATCGCCGATTACCGGGCCATGCTGCCGCGCCAACAGGGCTTTAAGGAACTCGCCGCCATCGCGCGCAACTACGTCGGCGACGAGCTGGCCTGGGACGTGAATTTGATCCTGCGCCAAGACCAGATTCCGCCGCTGCGGCTGGACGGCGCGGCGCAACTGGGCTGGACTTCGTGGCTGGGGGAAAAAAACGGCGACGCCGATGATTTGACGCTGAACCCGGCCCACTATCAAATCCGATAAAAACCGCTACTTTAAGGAGACAGGCTGATGAGCGACATTGAACGGGCCAAGCTGTTCGGCAAACTGAACCGGACCTGCTACCAGGCCATCGACAACGCCACGGTGTTTTGCAAGCTGCGCGGCAACCCCTATGTGGAAATCGCCCACTGGCTGCATTTGCTGCTGCAATTGCAAGACTCCGACCTGCACCGCATCCTGCGGCGTTTCGACATCGACCACGCCCGCTTGCTGAAAGACTTGACGGCCGCGCTGGACAGCCTGCCGCGTGGGGCGACCTCCATCGCCGACTTCTCCGCCCATCTGGAAGACGCCACCGAGCGCGGCTGGGTTTACGCCACCTTGCTGTTCGGCGAAAACCAGGTGCGCAGCGCCCATTTGCTGGTCGGCCTGCTGAAAACCCGGCATTTGCGCAACCATCTGCTCGACATCTCCAAAGAGTTCGGCAAAATCGGCGCGGACGCGCTGACCGGCCATTACGCCGACATCCTGGCCGGCTCGCCGGAAGAAGCCCAAGCCGGCCTGTCCGGCGAACCCAGCGCCGCGATTCCACAAGCCGCGCTGGGCAAGCAAGAAGCGCTGCGCCAATTCACCGTCGACCTGACCGAGCAGGCCCGCGCCGGCAAGCTGGACCCGATCACCGGCCGCGACGAGGAAATCCGCCAAGTCATCGACATTTTGATGCGCCGCCGCCAGAACAACCCGATCCTGACCGGCGAGGCCGGCGTCGGCAAAACCGCCGTGGTGGAAGGCTTCGCGCAGAAAATCGCCGCCGGCGACGTGCCGCCGAGCCTGCGCGAGGTCAGCGTGCGCAGCCTCGATGTCGGCCTGCTGCAAGCCGGGGCCAGCATGAAAGGCGAGTTTGAACAGCGCCTGCGCCAAGTCATCGACGAAGTGCAGGCCAGCCCGAAGCCCATCATCTTGTTTATCGACGAGGCCCACACCCTGGTCGGCGCGGGCGGGGCGGCGGGCACCGGCGACGCCGCCAACCTGTTGAAGCCCGCTTTGGCGCGGGGCAGCTTGCGCACCGTCGCCGCGACGACCTGGGCCGAATACAAAAAGCACATCGAGAAAGACCCGGCGCTGACCCGCCGTTTCCAGGTCGTGCAAGTCCACGAGCCCGGCGAGGACAAAGCCGTGCTGATGCTGCGCGGCGTCGCCTCGGTGATGGAAAAACACCACCAGGTCATGGTCTTGGACGAGGCTTTGGAGGCGGCGGTGAAGCTGTCGCACCGCTACATTCCGGCCCGCCAACTGCCCGACAAGGCCGTCAGCCTGTTGGACACGACTTGCGCCCGCGTCGCCATCAGCCAACATGCCGTGCCCGCCGAAGTGGACGACAGCCGCAAGCGCATCGCCGCGCTGGAAACCGAATTGGAAATCATCGCCCGCGAAGCCGCCGTCGGCCTGGACACCGCCAAACGCGAAGACGCCGCGACAAGCAAGCTGGCCGCCGAGCGGGAACGGCTGCAAGCGCTGGAAGCCCGCTGGGAAGCCGAGCGCGGCCTGGTGGAAAAAATCCTCGACCTGCGCGGCCGGCTGCGCGCCGCAGGCCAGCCGGTGGACGCGGCGGCCAATAGCGGCGCGGGGCCGGCCGACCGCGCAAGCTGGCTGGAAGACCTCAAAACCCTGCAAGCGCAACTGCGCGGACTGCAAGGCGAATCCCCGTTGATCCTGCCCAGCGTCGACGCCCAGGCGGTCGGTGCCGTGGTGCAGGACTGGACGGGCATACCCGTAGGGCGCATGGTCAAAAACGAAATCGAAACCGTGCTGAAACTGGCCGACCATTTGGAACAGCGCATCATCGGCCAGCGCCACGCGCTGGACATGATCGCCAAGCGCATTCAAACCGCCCGCGCCGGCCTGGACAACCCCGCCAAACCCATCGGCGTGTTCCTGCTGGCCGGCACCTCCGGCGTCGGCAAGACCGAAACCGCGCTGGCCCTGGCCGAGACGCTGTACGGCGGCGAGCAAAATGTCATCACCATCAATATGAGCGAATATCAAGAGGCGCACACCGTCTCCACGCTAAAAGGCGCGCCGCCCGGTTATGTCGGCTATGGCGAAGGCGGCGTGCTGACCGAGGCCGTGCGCCGCCGCCCGTACAGCGTCGTGTTATTAGACGAGGTTGAAAAAGCCCATCCCGATGTGCATGAAATCTTTTTCCAAGTATTCGACAAAGGCTGGATGGAAGACGGCGAAGGCCGCGTCATCGACTTTAAAAATACCCTGATCTTGCTGACCACCAACGCCGGCACCGACATGATTACCGCCTTGTGCAAAGACCCGGAACTCATGCCCGAGCCGGAAGGTATCGCCAAGGCGCTGCGCGAACCTTTGCTGAAAGTATTCCCGCCCGCCCTGCTAGGCCGCTTGGTGGTGATTCCGTATTACCCGCTGAATGACGAGATGATCGCCGCGATTGCCCGGCTGCAACTGGGCCGCATTCAACAGCGCATCGCCGCCAGCCACCAAGTCCCGTTCAGTTATGACGATGAGGTGGTCAAACTGATCAGCAGCCGTTGCACGGAATTGGAAAGCGGCGGACGGATGATCGACTCGATACTGACTAATACGGTATTGCCGAAGATTAGCGCGGCGTTTTTAACGCGCCTATTGGAAGGCCGGCCGATCACACGGGTGCATGTGTCGGTGAGCGAAGGGGAGTTTGCTTATGGGTTTGACGAAGCGGTTTAAATCTTTGGAGCGCCTTGGTTTAAGCGCCCGGCGCACGGACAAGCGCCGCACATCAACCGGGCGCGGCGGTTTCGGTCGGCGTTGCGGCCTGCTTGGCCTCTAGCGGCTAAGGCCGCCGCCCGGCCTGCCAGTTTGATATCAAACTAATATCTTTTAGATATTTAATTGATATTATTTTGATATTTAAACGATATTATAATAAAATCGTTTAAAACCGTCCTTCTCGCTTTCTCTAATTCTGTCTTTCAGTGCGGTTGTGAAATCGGCGCAAAAGCGCTTTTTCTCACTCACGTTCTGAGGGGGACAGCGCCGTATCGCCTCTTCGTCAAAGAATTCGCCAGCCCTATGTAGGGCCACCACAAGATTTTCCAACAATTCTTCATATCTTCCTATGTATTCTATTTCACAGTTTGCTGTGCCGACAAACGCATCAAAAGTCTTGCTGCAAATTCCCGGATATTTTTGCAAAACATTCTCGACAAACACATGAAAATTTGCGGAGCAGCAGCTTTTGTCTAGTGGGTTCATAATATCCCACCCGCTTCCCATTTTATATTGCCAATACGACCGATATATGTCTATCGGGTTTCTAACAAACGCAAACCTATATTTATCTACGCACGGGCATTGCGACAAGCCGGGGTGATGATTTCCCCCAATAACGACTTCTTCGTATTGCAAGCCAGATAGTTTTATGGCCTCTTTTACCCAAGTTCCGCCAGTCTTTGGAATATGCAAGAAACACGAGTTTTTTAAAATTAGCATCGCTCACTACCATCGGAATTGACAAAGCTTTTGATGGTATTGTCACGGCTAATTTTATCTACAGTGTGTCGCTATTGTGTCAATGTGTATCCATCAGAGCCCTAAGGCGCAATGCGCTTCGCAGTTGCCGCCACGCCCGACAAGGATTAGGATGGCACCCACGAAAAAGGGCGCCGACCCCGCGAAGAGTTGCGCCCTTTCTCGCTTCAAACCAACCACCAAAGCGGCCGGCTAACGACTGCCGCCCCATTCAAGAGGAAGCAAGCCATGGCCCAAAGTAAACCAGAAAACGCCGTGCCCGGCAACCGCCTTGCGCTGTCGCCCGAAGCACAGAACCGCCTCAGCATTTTTGGCCGCGTCGCCGTCAACGCCGACCTGATGCAAGGCAAGCCCTTGCGCTTTCATGAAGGCATGACGCTGGACGATGCCGTCTTTATCACCGGGTTGCCGCGCAACGAAGCCGCCCGGCGCATCCGCGAGATGCAAAAGCAAACCGACCCCAAGCTGTACGCCGCCGACTATCTGGGCGAAGCGGCGGGCCAAAACTACGCCGGGCAGGAATGGCAGCCCAAGCCCGCCGAAGCGATCCACCTGGCTTTTTGGGGCGAAGACTACCGCGCCGCGCCAAACGCCATTTTCCGCTCCGCGCTGTTTCCGGCTTTGAGCGCAAACGAAAAGGAAAACCGCCGCTATCTTAAAAACGAGGAAATTTTCTGTGTGGCGGGTTTGAAAATCTTTTTCACCGGCGAACAGTTCGACCAATTCGACCTGGACGTTTACCTGGAAGTCCTTAATCTGGCGCGGCGCTTTGCTTTGGGCGAGCCGGTCGAGTTTTCCGCCCATTCGCTGTTGAAGGCTTTAGGCTTGCCGACTGGTGGCAGCAATCATGCCCGGTTGCATTCGGTGTTAATCCGGCTGTGCGCCGGCGTGATTGACGCGACCGACCACGAAGCCCGGTATTTCGGGCAGTTGCTGCACGGCGGCATCCGCGACGAGATCACGCGGAATTACAAACTCCGCCTCAACCCGGAATTTGCCGTGTTGTTCAGCGCCAGCCTGTGGTCGAAAATCGACCTGGGCATCCGCCGCGCCCTGGGCAAAAACAGCACGGCGAAATCGCTGCATGCCTATTATTCCACCCATATCAACCCGCTGCCGCACAACATCGAAACCCTGGCCAACATCGCCGGGTTGACGAACAGCAACAAATGGCAAATCAAGGCGACCGTCCTAAAAGCCCATGCGGCCATGCAGGAGGCAGGCTTTCTGAGCGGCCACACGGTGCGGGGCGACAGCGTCCAAGCCGAGATCAACCACACGCCCAGCCAGAACCGCGCCATCGCCAAGAAAGCCGCCAAGGAACCCAAGACCGGCAGCCGCCGCCGCAACGCGCCGACCCTGGCAGGCGACCTGCTTCCCCGCCTGCCCTCTCCCAAGGACAAAAAATAGGCACGGGTTTGCGTGGACGGAGGCACGGGTTTGCGTGGACGGAGGCACGGCTTTGCGTGGATGGAGGCACGGCTTTGCGTGGATGGAGGCACGGCTTTGCGTGGATGGAGGCACGGCTTTGCGTGGATGGAGGCACGGCTTTGCGTGGATGTCATAAACGCGAATTTTCAATCAAAAACAAAAAGTTGCGTCGTTTTTTCGCGTCGATAACCGGATCTTAACCGTTTAAATAACCCCCCGCCCACCCACCCTTTGAGCAACCGGCCCCGTGACGACGGCAAAAATCATCGAGGCCATCAGCAACGGCTCTCATGACATGACGTGGAGCCGATTCGGCTGGCAACGGCGAAAGGGTGGGCAAACAAAAATGAAGGAAGCCATCAACATGAAAGCAACGACTTTAAGCCTGGCGACAATCGTTATACTATTTTTCTCAGGCTTTACCCAAGCAGATACTCTGGAAAATAAACATGAAGCCAGAAAGCAAGCAAGCCGAACTATTGATGCACAGGCAAAAAAGGAATCCAATAAGGATGGCGCTTGCGAAGTGGGTGAAATAAAACAAGAATCTTATGACGATCTCCACGAAATCTTTGTCTATGAAATGGCTGGATGCATTGGCGGAAATCATTCTGAACAATATATTTTTGTGACAACATTGAAAGGAAATAAATGGATTCCGTCAAAGCCTTTGCAAATAGGTGGAAGAAGTGATTTCCAGGCGGATCGTATTAAGGTGGATGAAAAGACCATATATATTTCTGGCAAAGCGTGGAAAGACGACGATTCGGCATGTTGTCCCACGACTACAAAAGTTAAAAAGTTCACCGTCGTGAATGACAATATTAAGCCAATAAAAAAGTAGCGCGGATTTCGGTCTTTGACGACACCGCTTGCCCACGCGGAGGATGAATCGCCGGGCTGTCGATCAAGACGCCATCCCGCCCCCGCCTGTTTTCGCCTACAATGGCCGTCCTAGCTTGACTTCCATCGCCACGCCAACATGACCGAAAGCAACAACGCCGTCACTAATCAAATCCGTAACCAACTCGCCGAACGCTGGCCCGCCTTGTTCAACGCGCAAAAACCCGTGCCTCTGGCAATAGGCGTGAACGAAGCCTTGCTGGAAGCCTTCCCGGACACCTCCCCTGTGCTGCTGCGGCGGGTGATGGCGCATTGGTGCAACCGTCCGCGCTATCTCGCGGCGATGACCGCCGGGGCGGCCCGGCACGGCCTGCAAGGCGTCGACGGGGCGGTGACGGAGGAGCAGGCGGCGAACGCGGCAGAACGCCTGCAAACCGTGCTGGGCTTGTTCCGCGAGCGCGACGAGGCCAAGCGCAAGATCGAACAGGCGCAAAGAGCCGCCGCCAAGAAGAAAGCCGAGCAGGCGGAGGCGAAGAAGAAAGCCGCCGCCGCGCAGGCCGTGGAAAAGGAAAAGGAAAAGCCCAAAGCCGCCCCGGCCGAGCCCAAGCCCACACCGGCCGCGCCGGCGGCAAAGCCCGCAGGGCCGGCCATCATTGTGAAAAAACGCCGCTTCGCCCCGCCGCCGACCGATTGAAGCGTTAAATCGGCCTCAACAACCGCCGAAATTATCCCGAATTAACGTGCAATCGGGGTCATCGCACGCAACGTTAAGCAGGGGGTTGTTTTGAACAGGCATCGCGCCGCGCTAGAGCGGTTTTTCTTCCTCGACAGCCAGGCCGAATGGCTGATACGCGGGCCGGATCACCCCTCCTTGAACCGCCGCACCGAGCATGTGGAGGTCAAGCGCCTGCGCACCGCCGGCGGGGCGGTGTACTCCAAGCGCTTCCTGAAGCGCCAAGGCGGCATCGACTACAGCTATTGGAGCGAGCGCGAAGTCCGTTTCGTCGGCCATTTCGGCGGCGCGAGGACGCCCCAGGTCGTACGCCCGGCGCTGTTGCAATTCCAGGCGGACGCGGTCGAGCGGGTGGACACCCAAGACGCCGGGCCTTCCCTGGACAATTGGCAAAAGCTGCGGGTCAGCCGGGCCGGCAATCCGGGCGCGTTTAGCGGCGTGTTTGACGACGCGGGCGAGCTGGCCTTGCTGCTGCGCGCCTGCCTGCAAGCCTTGCACGGCCTGCACGCGCTGGGCATCGTGCATTGCGACATCAAAGCCGACAATCTCTGCCTGGCCTACGCCGGCGAGCCGCTGGGCGAAACCGGCATCCAACTGGATTACCGCAAGCTGCGCGTCATCGACTTCGCCTTTTCCGTCTGGCCCGGCGTGCCCGGCTGGGATCTCGAACAATGCCTGCCCATCGCCCCGGACAGCCCGCAGGCCGATTACCTCTCGCCCTGGTTCAAGCAGTCGCTGCGCGAAGACCGCCGCCAGCATCCGCCGCAAGCCTGGCGCGGCCTGGACTACGGCGTCGATCTTTATGCGCTAGGCTGCATGTTGCATAAACTCTTGGCGGCGCGCAGGCGTACCCTGAGTAACCCGGAAGATCCCTTGGCCGCTTTCCTGCACACGCTGGCCGAGGAATGGACGCAGCGCTATGCGCAAGCCGCCCCGGCGGGCAAGCTGCCACATGCGCAGGACATCCAGCGCATCGAGGCGCGACTTAGCCAGCACCGCCCGGACTGGACGCCGCAGGACTGGGCGTGCTCGCGGCGGTTTCTGCCCCGCGAAGTCTGGCGGCTGCCGCCGGAGGCCATGACGCCGCTGGCCTCCGCCGTGCCAGCGGACGTCCCGCCGACGCCGCTGTTTGAAGAGGCGGACAACACCCGGCCCGCGCGGTCTTGGCGTGTGCCGTCGCTGGCGGCTTTGGCCTTGGCGGCGACGGTGGCGGGCGCTTATTTTGGCCTGGGCCGAGCGCCCTCGCCCGCCGTGTCCAGCCTCGCCGACAGCCTCGCCCCGTCCGCCGCCGCCTGCCCAGCGCCCAGCCTGGATTTGTTGCCGCAAGCGACCAGCCCGGCCCTGGCCAGCCCGCCGACCGCGCTGGCCTACAGCCCGGACAGCGCCACGCTGGCGGCGGGCGAGGAAAACGGCAGCGTGCTGCTCTGGCAGGCCGCCAGCCTGCGGCGCTTCAACGCCAGCCACCAAGGCAGCGTCAAAACGCTGGCTTTCAGCCCGGACGGGCAAATGCTGGTTTCCGGCGGCAGCGACAAGACCCTGCGGCGCTGGTCGGTCGCCGAAGGCAGCCCCCTGGGCGCGGCGTTGACCGGCCATGGCGACAAAGTGGTCGCTGTCGCCTTCGCCGCCGACGGATCCGCCTTCGCCTCCATCGGCAGCGACGGCAGCTTGCGCCGCTGGTCGGCCGCCGGCCAGCCGCTCGGCCAGCCGCTGCAAGGCAAGCCGCTCAGTGCCGCCGCGTTTGGCCCAGGCTTGGCGAATTTCGCCACCGGCAAGGCGCTGGGCGAGGTCGGCCTCTGGGATGGCGTCAGTGGACAATCCATCGGCGAGCCCCGTCCAGGCCATGACAGCGCCGTCAATGTGCTGGCTTTCAGCCCGGACGGCTCGCTGCTGGTCTCCGGCGGTTGGGACAAAGGGCTGCGCCGCTGGAACGTCCGCACCGGCGCGCCGCTCGGCCAGCCGCTGGAGCAGCATCCGCAAAGCCTCACCGCGCTGGCCTTCGCCCCGGACGGCCAGCGCTTCGCCTCCGCCGACCTGGACGGCCACCTGCGCCTGTGGGACACGCGCACCGGCTGCCTGCTGGCGCAGGCCCAGCATCCGCAAGGCGTCACCGCGCTGGCTTTCACCCCGGACGGCTTGCGCCTGGCTTCGGCGGGCTATGACCGGACATTGCGGGCGTGGCGGCTGGAGGCGGCGCGGCCTTGAGCGCTTCGGCACAGGCCACGCGAAGGGAAGAAATAGGAAGGGAGAGTGTGGAGCGCGCAAGGCAAGCCTTGCGGGGGGATGGGGCCATTAAAGCCAAATAGGCCGAGTGCGCAGAAACGCACTCGGCCTATCAGGGCTCTCCTTGAGCCGGCTTTCCCTAGCGCCGTCCTTAGCTTGCCGTCAATCTTACCTGCGAACCTGTCCTGGTCCTTTGGCGCGTTCCTTATGTTCCGTTGGGGATGATTATCCTCGCCCGCCCTGCAAAAAATCAGGTAAATATTACCGGTTATGATGGGTAATATTCACCTTCCATCAAAGGCCGCTTGAAAGTAGGCGGCCAACCGCCCCATCTGTAATCGGGTGGTCAAAAACGGCATCCTCTGGTTTTTTGAGCGAGGACGGTCGATGGCTTTATCGGCACACTGGCGGCACCCTATTGAAGCATGGCAGGGCAGCGGGCTGGCGCAGGCCGACTACTGCCGACGGCACGGGCCGAACGCCAAAATGACGGGCTGCCCGGCGCCGCCTTGGCCCAAGGCTCCGTCATACCGGCAGGGATGCCGGTATCTTTGGCCTTGGACGGTCACTCGCTGGCTACGCAAGGGTTTGATTTAGCATCGGTGAAGACTGAAACTATGCCACCCTGAGGACGCTGGGTTCCGGCATCCCTGCCGGCATGACGGGATTTTTCCCGCTGGCTGAAGCATCTTGCTAATTAGAAAAATGAAAGAGATCGCTTTTGATCACTTGCATGATGCACGCTTGGCTGGCTTCCTTAAATTTTGCTTGTGTCTTGCCGGGTAATTGAGTCACTGGTTGTTTTGCGGCGGCGATGTTTTGCAGTGGCGCAAGATCCTCGTCATCCAATTTTGACCAGCTTACTTCGGCATAGCAGTCACAATAGCGATGCAAAAAGGAATCGGATACGATTTTGCTAAAAAGGTCGGCTTTTTGTTTCTGGTAGCAAGACCTTGAGCTGCCCTTGATGTAACCGTCGCGCAAGTTTTCTTCTAGGGCGTTTGCCGGCAATGGGCACGCGGTAAAAACAGCGAACCCAATAAGCGCTTGAATTGCGATGTGCATAAAAGACGCAGGCCCAATCAACAATAGTTTTAATTAAAACGCTAGTCTAGTGTAGTCCATGATCGCGTTAGGCCTTGCTTTCCCGTTACCCGGAAACCCCTGATTTTGTCCCGAGCCGACGGCCGAGGCGCCCCCTTTATCGGCCCCAATCCATGAGGAACCCATGCACATCCTAGACCGCTTAAGCAAAGATCTGGCTGAGTTGATGGAACGCGAACTGGCGAAGCCCAACGCCAGCCCGGACAAGCTTTACATTGCCTTGCTGCTGTTGCTGGGCTGGCGGCGGGAGGGCGCGGGCAAGCGGCGGCAGGAGGCCGTAGAGGCCGAAGCGGATGCCGACGACGCGGCGGAAGAAGCGCCCGAAACGGAAGAGGAAGAGGAGGAGGCCGAAGACGAAGACGCCCTGGACGCGCTACGGCGGCAAACCCTGGCGTTCCGCCAGGGCAACCCCTACCTCGCCGGGCTGCTGTTCCGCGATTATTACGCCGACCCGCGCGCGCTGCTGGAAAGCCAATGGCTGCCCGGCTTTGGCACGGTGAAGATCCACGCCGAGGCCAGCCGCTATGTCAACGAGGTGCTGTGGCTAAAGCCCTTGGGGCTGGCGAAAACCAACGGCGACGCGCCGACCAACCCGCATTTGCTGCTCAAGCGCCTGTGCCAACTCAGCCGCGCCGTCGGCGACTGGGCCGGAACCGACCTGCACCGCCGCGCCCAAGGCCGCGCCATGGACGCGACGTGGTTCCACAAGCTGGCCTTGGCGCTGCGGGCGCAGCGCAAGCGCGAGGGCGGCGGCATCGGCGCGACGGCGCGCAACCGCCGCGCCGCGTCCGGGCCTTATTGGCTGACGGCGGGCGCTTGCGCCGAGGAGGTCGGCGAGGAGTTGAGCCTGCGCGATATCGTCGAAATCGCCCCGGCGCCCTTGTCGGCCGATTTGGCCGCCGACCCGGATTTCGACAAGCTGCTCAACAAAGTCGTGAAAGCCTTGAACACCCGCTACGCCTGGCTGCGCGCCTGCGGCTTGTTGCCGGAGAACTGGCTGCACCAGGACGAGCCTTCCATCGACCGGCTGAAGGATCTGGCGCATCTGCGCGAGGCGGCGACCGCCGCGCCAAGCTGGCAGGACGGGCTTAAAGAAACCGCCTTCCGCGAGGCTTTCCAGGCGCTGCTGGCGCAAAGCGGGAAATCCAAGCTCGGCGGCTTCGAGACCTTCGCGGCCTGGCAGGACAGCGACGAGGGCCAGGCGATGCTCTACCGGGGCGCGGACCAGGTGGTCAGCCTGGCGGATATTTTAGGCGGCGACGATCCGGGGCAGGATTTCGACGGGCCTGACGAGAACGCCGACCCGGCCGGCGACATCGAGGCTTGGTCGCTGCTGGCGGAAATCCACCGCGACGCCGGGCCGCGCCTGGCCGACGACCCGCTGTTGAGCGCGTTTTTCCACGCCGCGCTGGTGCAAGGCCGCGAGGTGCAAGGCCCGGACGGCTTGTGGGCGGACGCCGCTTTCCAAGCCTTGCAGGCGGCCGACCCGCGCTATGCCGGGCTGGCGCCCGACGCGCTGGCGGCGCGGCTGTTTTTCGCGGCCAAGGCGCTGATCGCCGATGTGCTGCTGGCGACCGAGGCGGTGCCGGTGGCGGCGGCGGTGGAGGCGTATTTCCGCTGGACGGTGGTCGAGGAAAAGCCGCTGCGCGGCAAAGACGGCTTGCTCAACCGCAAGTCCTTCAAAAGCTTGCTGGCGCAAGACCCCGCCTATGCCGGCTTGTCCCCGGACGAAACCGCCGAACGCTTGCAGGCCGGGGCGGCGGGCCTGTTGCAAAAGCTGCTGGCGGCGCGGGGCTGACGGCCGGCCCGGTTTTTATCCCGAAGATAGTTGCAAAGACAAAACCCAACCCCGGATTGATTAACCCCATGAACACCGCAAGCCCTCCACCCGACGACGCCAGGCGAGCCCGCTGGCAACAGCTTTGGCACAGTTTGCACGCCGTGCGCTTCGACCCCTTGCCCAGCGCGGAGGAAGTCGAGCAGGTGTTTGCCACCCTGCCGAAGCGGCAGCCGCAAGAAAACCCGGCCGACTGGCTGGCGCGAATCGGCCAGTCGGCGGGCGGCGGTTCGCTGCGTTTCCGCCCGCTGGTCGAATTTGAGCGCTGGGCGGCCTCTAGCAAGCTGGAGGAGTTCCCGCTGCCGGAAGCCCCGATGATCGCGCCCAACGAATCCTTCCGCCTCAGCGTGGCGAAAATCGGCCAAGGCCTGCGCTTGCAGGTGGAAGCCTTGGGCTTCGCCGTCGCCGACTACGCCGGGCGCACGCTGGGCGTCGCCGCCCGCGCCGACGGCGGCGGCCAGATCGCCGAAATCCGCCTGGACTCAAGCGGCAAGGGCGAGGTTTATCTGGAAGACAGCGCGGCGGCACGGCAAGCCTTGGCGCGGCCTTGGCTGGGCCTGATCGAGTCGGGCGATGGCGAGTAAAACCCTGCTCATCCCGGTGGCCTCGATGGCCGAGCCGGACAAGGTGAATTTCTTGGAACTGGCCGTCGAGCCGGCCGACGGGCTGAAGCCGGACGACGCCTTGCAGGCGCTCGGCCAGGTCGGCTTGGCTTTGCAGCAGGCGGCGGCGGCGGCGCGGCGGGCGTGGACGGCTTTTGCGCCGCCGGAGACGGTCAAGGTGCGCCTCGCCAACCCGGTCGGGGTGAATGTGACCAATTCGCGCGGCGCGGCCCTAGGGCTGGCTCTCAGCCCGTTTTTACACGGCCCCGACGCGCCTTACCGCGTCGCCATCGTCATGGGCGGCCTGGAATTCCTCGAAGACGGCCTGCTCGTGGTGAGCGCGACAGACTGCCTGGCGGAAATTCTCCGCGCCATCCAGGCCCGGGGCTACCGCATGGAGCCGGTGCTGCTGATCCTGCCCTGGGACGGTTGCGGCGATGAGGAAGACGCCATTTTGCTGAATCTCGCCGCCCTCAACATCGCCGTGCGCCGGGTCAACACGTTCGCGGAAGCCTGCTGGGCCTGCGAAGGGCGCATCGAGCGGCGCGTCAGGGCGCGGCCATGAGCAAGCCGAAGCTGTTCATCCCCGTCGTGGTGAAATCCACCCAGCCAGACGGCGACCCGGAAACCCGGCTGTGGCAGGTCAATTGCCGCTACGCGACGCATTCCGAGCGCGACACCGAGAAAGACCAAGACAGCCAAAGGCTGCATCCGACGGTGCATTTGCTCGGCCAGTTCCGCCGCTACGAAAGCGGCATGAAAGGCTTGTGGGCGGTGAAGCGCCTGCTCGGCTCCGAGCTGGAAGACCTCGACGACCTGGAGCTGGCTTTGCGCAAGCGCCGGCTGGAATCCGCCGAAGGCTCGGCCTGGGCCGGCAGGATCGAGGAAAACAGCTCGGATCTGGGCCTGGGCCTGACGTTGCTGCTGGATTTGCTGGACACGCCGGTCAAGGTGCTGGCCGCGACCGGCGAGCTGGGCGACGCCGAAGAAGCCCGCTCCAGCGCCGACCTGCCGGTCAAACCGGTGCGCGGCATCCCCGCCAAGCTCAACGCCCTGCTGCAAAAAAAGTGCGGCGACGGCGTGTTGAGCGGACTGGAGCTGGTGTTCACGCCCTGGCATTACCTGACCGACAACGGCGATCTGGAATGGGTGCGCAGGCTGGCCGTCGTGCAGGCGCTGGAAGAGGCCGGCGTCGCCGTCCACCCGGTGCACAGCTTTGGCGAGGCCGCGAAGATTTTAGGCATAGACCCGGAGGTCAAGGAACAAGCCCGCCGCGCCGTGTTCGCCCGCGAAGCCCGCAAGCTGTGGCTGCGCCGGGCCGGCCGGTTCGCCGCCGGTTTCAGCCTGCTGGCCGCGCTGGCGCTGGCCGTCGGCCTGGCGAGTTTTCTGCGCCAGCCGATCGCGCTGGAATGGGCGCCGATGGAGCGCCAGGCCGCCTTCGCCGAGCCCTTCCTCGCCTGCCTCGACAGCCAAGGCCAGGCACACAGCCGGCAAGCCCTCGCCAAGCAAGGGGCCGACCCCATCGCGCCTAGCGAGGGCTATCTGAGTTGGCTGGCCCGCTTTGGCCGCAAGGCCGAGGGCGAGGCTTGGCAATATCGGCTGCTGCGCGCCTTCGGCTATCGCGGCTACCCGCTGGCCGTGGTCTTGGTCGGCAAGACCAGCGGCGTGTCCGCCCATAGCGTGTTCATCCCGCACGCCGAACGCGCCAGCCGCGAGGCGCTGCCCGCCCCCGGCGCCGTGTGGAGCTACGGCGTCGACTTGACCAAGCCGGCGGAAGAAAACTTGCTGGTGTTATTGGCTAACCGGTGGCAGCCTTTCGACCCGCAAGCCCTGAAAACCGCTTTGCAAGCCCTCCCCAAGCCGGCCAACGGCGGGCTGGATTTATCGGCAGTGGAAAATTATTTGAAGAGCCAGGCCAATGTCACCTTACGATTTGCCTTTGAAACCCGCGACGACGCCCCCGGCTGCCCGGCCCGCCGCTAAATGGCTGGCCTTCGCGCTGGTGGCCGCCGCCGCCGCGCTGGCCTGGCTGCTCCGGCCGCAGACGCCGCCGCCCGGCGCAGGCTTCCACCAGGCCGCCGCCGCACAATACGGCTGCCCGCGCGCGCAGTTGGCGACCGAGGAAGGCAAGACCCTGGTGCGCTTTTTGGTTGACGCGGAGGCCGCGCCCGGCGAGCACGTCTATGCCCTCGCCGCCGCCCGCCACGACGCCGCCCCGCAAGAATGGGCCGTCCTGCGGGCCGACGAGGAGACCGGCGAGCCGCGCTATCTCGCCCCGTTGGGCGGCGGCTGGCTCTATTTCGTCACCGCCCCCGCCGAACTCCCCGCCCTCGCCCGCCACGCCATCGAACTCAAACCGCCGCCGCCAGACGGTGCCAAGGCGGCCGGCTTCAGCGACGGCCCGACGCCGCACTGGCTGGAGCCCGACCACCTGGCCGGCCTGCCGGACGCGGCGCGGGCCTGCTCGGTGGAATGGTGAACCGCCGTGGCAGCCGGCCGGCCGAACAACGCCCGATTTTTATCCTGAAACGACCGCTGTAGCGACTCAACCCCAATCCAAGCTTCAAGGAGCCCTCGATGAAAACCCGTCTGTCCCTTCTCGTCCTCGCCCTGCTGCTGAACACCGGCCTGGCCTCCGCCGAATCCGGCCGGCGGGTGATCCTCAACGGGCAGACCGCGGACTGCACCTTGTTCAAAGCGCTGAACGGCAGCGAAGCCGTGCCGGAAGACTGCAAAGACAACGGCGGCAGCAAAGCCGCCTTCGTGGACGAGCAGCCCACCCCGCCGTCCCCGCTGGTGTTGCAGCGCGTCAACTTTGATTTCGACTCCGCCCACCTGACCGTGGACGCCCGCGTGGACTTGTCCCGCGTCGCCAAAATCATGCGCGACCCGGTCAGCCAAAACCAAGTCTACCGCCTCGACGGCCACACCGATTTGCAAGGCGACCCCGGTTACAACCGTGGCCTCTCGCAGCGCCGCGCCGAGTCCGTGCGCCGGCAGCTCATCAGCCTGGGCGTCCCCCCCAGCCGCCTCAGCTCGACCGGCTTCGGCTCCGACCACCCCGCCAACCCGGCCAACCCCTACGGCCTGGAAAACCGCCGGGTGGAAGTGGTGAATCTCAGCCAAGGCAGCTAACCGCGCGGCGCGGAAGCGGGCCACCGGAAAAAAACCGCCCCTAGGGGCGGTTTTTTCCGGTCTTCGGGCGATTAGTCCGGTAGCGTTACGTTGGGGTTCGTCCCTCGCCCCAACCTACCGGGCTTGGCTGCAAGGGAAATTCAAAAGCCGCAAGACAGCCTAAGCCTTTTTTCTAAAAAACCCACGTTTGTTACACAACAGGCCGCGCCCCTTGACGAATGGCCTTAATGGGTTTAACAAGGTTGTAAGGATTGCAATCTAGTTGTAGGAAATATAACCATGCAGCAGACAGAAACCATGTCGAAAACGATCAACACGGGCGTCAAGCTGGACGAGACACTGCACACACGCCTCAAAGCTCTAGGCGTAGCCAAAGACCGCACCCCCCATTGGCTTATGAAAGCGGCCATCGAGGAGTATGTGGAACGGGAGGAAGCCTACGAGCGGGAAAAGCGCGAGGACATGGAACGTTGGCAACGCTACAAGCTCACAGACCACGCCATACCGAACGAAGCCGTTAGCGCATGGCTTGCCTCATGGGGAAGTGAAAACGAGCTACCATGCCCCAAGTAGTTTGGCTGCCCGAAGCACTGGAAGACACCGAACGGTTGCGCCTTTTTCTTGAGGACAAGAATCCGCAAGCCGCCGCCCGCGCCGGCCATGTTCTGCAAGAAGGCGCAAAGCTCCTTGCCAGTTTTCCTGAATTAGGCCACCCGATGAATGACGGCACAGACCGCCGCGAGTTGTTCATGCCTTTCGGTTCCGGCGGATATATCTTGCGCTACCTCATTGACCGGCAAACCGTCGTTATTGTCCGTGCATGGCACACCAAGGAAAAGCGCGACAAAAATTAACTCTTTGCGATAGGCAAGGCGTTTGCCTTTCAGTGTTAGCTATTTCCGAATTAATTACTCAGTAGAAAATAATAAGCGCCGCATAACAAAAAGTTATGGAAATTGAGAGGATTGCCGTGAAGCAGAATGAGTCATTTTCAACAGATGCGGCGGTAGAGGCATATCTGCCGCTAATGCATGAACTTGCTATTAGAATTGATATAGTGGCGAAAGCATGTGATGGCAAACTAAACTTGACGCCTCCTTATGTTCGGGAATATGCTTACCTTCAATTTCGCAGAATGTGCGAGCTCATTTCTCTAGGCTGTTTGAAGCTACACGGAGATTTGCCATCAGCAAAAACGCAGGCAATAAAAAAGGAATGGAATGCGGAAAGAATTATGAATAATCTCCATAGAAATTATCCCAGTGCATTTCCGCAGTGCATTACTAGAATAAAAACGGTTGATGGTTGGGAGATTAGAGCAAATTCCAAGCCAAATGCGCTTACTCTTAAAGAGTTCAAAATGCTTTACAAAGAATGTGGCGAAGTATTGCACAGGGGAACTATACGAACTCTAGAGAATAGATCAGGTTTTGATGAAAAGGATTATCAGAAGGTTATTTATTGGCAGAGCAAGATTGTAGATCTTATGAACGAACATTTTGTTGGTCGCAATAATGGCGCGGGTTACTATATCGTCTCTCTCAGAACAGATTTAGGTTATCCAGAGTGCAGCACATTTTTTACTGTGAGTCCGGGAAAAGTTAATGTTGCAAACAAAAAAATGGCAGTAAGCGACGATGTTATTCATTCATATATTGCAAATAGAAGGCCATAACAATTCGATCAAGTAGACTAGTTGACGCTGGGTTTGTCTAAAAAACCTTCGTTTTTTAGACTGTCACGGCGTTTTAACCTTGCGCTTTTTATCAAAGATTGATAAATATGAGGCTTTGAAGTTACGCAGAGAGTCCTAGCCATGCCATCAAGCTACGCCGTAGGCAACCATTTCGAGCAGTTCATCCGCCAGCAAGTCGATACGGGACGCTATGCCAGTGCCAGCGAACTTGTGCGCGAGGCCTTGCGCCTTTTGGAGACGCGAGAGCGGTTGCGCGAGATCGAGATCGAGGAATACCGCGAGAAAATCCGCGCAGGAATACAAAGCGGTTCCAGCATTCCCGCCGATCAAGTCTTCAACCGCCTTGAGGCCAAATATCAAGCGATGATCGAACAGCAGCCATGAGCGAAAACATGCGATGCAGCTTTTCGCCTATGGCCGAGCTTGACCTTGAGGAAATCGCCGACTTCATCGCCCGCGACAATCCGCGCCGCGCCTTGTCTTTTATCCGCGAACTTCGGGAGCGATGCCAGAAAATCACATGGTTTCCCGAAGCCATTCAGTTGCGCCCAGAGCTTGGGGAAGGTATCCGCCTCGTCCCTTATGGGCGTTATGTGATTTGCTACACGATTCAGCCTGGAGAAGTCAGGATTGAGCGCATCTTAGCAGGAGAAAGAAACCTCCCGGATTTGCTTGGCAACTAACGGGGGTTCGATAACCGTCATTTTGGCTACCATTTCGCCCAAAGCATCCAAACAATTCGCCAACAGTATCCCTTCGTTTTTTAGACAGGCCGTATCGAGTAGCCCAGGTGTCTACAAAGCTGCTTCTGCTTACCCCGACAACCCAAGTTCGCGGTTTTTGGCGATGCGGGCCGCTGCCGTTTCATAGCTTTCGCCGGGCAGGGCCAGTTTTTCGATGTCGGCTATCGTCACGCCATAAATCGTTTTGCCGCCGGGTTTGCCGACTTTCTTCGGCTTTAGCGCGTCGGTGGCCGGCGGGGCGGGCCGGGGTTGTTTTTGGAAGACGAATTCCAGCGCGGTGATTTTCCGCCCGCCTTGTTTCTTCGGCGTCCATTCGATGTCCATGCCGTCTTTCGCCTTCAACTCCGCGACGGCGGGTTCGATGATGCGTTTTCTTAGTTGCGCGAAATTTTTAATCGCGCTGTCCGGCGCTTCCATCGCATGGCAAAACTCGTCGATGTCGATGTGCAACACGCCCGTGGTTTTAAACTGCATCAATAATTCAAACAGGCGCCAGGAATAAATCGAGCGCAGACAGCTTGCTTGCTTGAGTTTGTAACTGGTGAATTGTTGGCGTAACAGGCTGAGATGCGGGGTCATGCGCCGAGAGAATTCGAGTTCTATCCAACCCTCTCCGTGATGGTAAATCACGGCATCCATCCAATTCCATTTATACTCGGTAATACTTCCGCTTTTACTCTTTTCAATCTTTCTGGCTATCCGCTTCATCAGATTGTCGCTGGCAAATACCATTTGCTCGTAAGCAGTATTAGTATCCACATCGAAAGTCTCGGAAAATTCCTCCGCAGTCAACTTGAAAACATAGCCTTCGCTGCTCTTGCGGACGCTGTCCAGCTTGGCGACACAAACCGACACCACACGTTTTTCGGCCAGCGTCAGGCCTTGGGCGGCGCGAATCAACGCATTGCTCATGTTCACGTTAAGCTCGTTCAGCGGTGTGCTGCGGCTGCTTTTGACGATTGCCTTTTTTGCCATGTGAGAAGTCTCCAGCGTGTTGGGGATGGCCGCTATTCTGGCAAATACCCGGTTATTGTGGCAACAAATTTACATGCCACAATGACCCGGTGTTTGCCACAATAGGCCGTTTTAGCCTGTGGATAGCACCGGGTATTTGCCAGACTAACCGGGTGTTTGCCAGAGTTGACCCGGTGTTTGCCACAATAGCCCAAAAACCGTCCTCTGGAAGCCGCGCCAGCCGTGGCTTCCAGCGAACGTGTCGCGCCTTAAAAACGGGGGAAAAACGCTTTGAAAAACGAGGACGCGGCCTGTGGATAACTTTTCGCATCGGCACCGGTCCACAGAAAGCAAAAGCCTTGTAGTGTGCCCAAATTCACCCGTCCTTTCGCATTTCGACGCCCCACCCCGCCTGCACCGTTTCCGGGTCGCGGCGATCTGGTATCATGCGCGTTTACCCAACAGCTCCGACAGGTCTCAAACAGATGTCCCAAAAAATCTTAGACGTGGTCAAGCCCGGTGTCGCCACCGGCGCGGATGTGCAGAAAATCTTTGCGATTGCCAAGGAAAATCAATTCGCGCTGCCCGCCGTCAACGTCATCGGCACCGACACCATCAACGCGGTGCTAGAGGCGGCGGCGAAAGTGAAGTCGCCGGTCATCATCCAGTTCTCCAACGGCGGCGCGCAATTCGTGGCCGGCAAGGGGCTGAAGCTGCCAGGCCAAGAATCCAACGTCTTAGGCGCCATCGCTGGCGCCAAGCACGTCCACACCGTCGCCGAAGCCTACGGCGTGCCGGTGATCCTGCACACCGACCACGCGGCCAAGAAGCTGCTGCCGTGGATCGACGGCCTGCTCGACGCCGGCGAAAAGCACTTCGCCGAGACCGGCAAGCCCTTGTTCAGCTCGCACATGCTCGACCTGTCCGAAGAGCCCCTGGCCGAGAACATCGAGATTTGCGGCAAGTACCTGGAGCGCATGGCCAAGTTGGGCATGACCCTGGAAATCGAACTCGGCGTGACGGGCGGCGAAGAAGACGGCGTGGACAACAGCGGCGCGGACCACGATTCGCTGTACACCCAGCCGGAAGACGTGGCCTATGCCTACGAGCATTTGTCCAAGATCAGCCCGAACTTCACCATCGCGGCGTCCTTCGGCAACGTCCACGGCGTCTACAGCCCCGGCAACGTCAAGCTGACCCCGACCATCCTCGACGACTCGCAGAAGTACGTCTCCGAGAAGTACGGCGTCCCCTACAACACGCTAACCTTCGTGTTCCACGGCGGCTCCGGCTCCAGCCAGGAAGAAATCCGCGAATCAATCAGCTACGGCGTGGTGAAGATGAACATCGACACCGACACGCAATGGGCGAACTGGAACGGTATCCGCGAGTATTACCTGAAGAATGAAGGCTACCTGCAAGGCCAGATCGGCAACCCCGAAGGCGAGGACAAGCCGAACAAGAAATACTACGACCCCCGCGTGTGGGGCCGCGCCGCGCAAGTGAGCATGGTGGCGCGCCTGGAGCAGGCGTTCGCCGACTTGAACGCGGTCGGCTCGCTGTAAGCCTTAGCGGTTTTAAGCTCTGACGAAAAAGCCGGATGGTTCGCCGTCCGGCTTTTTTGTGCCACGCGGCGGCGTGCCAGACTTGGGGTCTGGGGAGCAATGGAACAGCGAACCGACTTAGGGTTCGTGTGAAGGTCTTTGTAGCGGTCGAAGTTCGCCCCGTGTCACAGATTCTGGAACTACAAATGAATAGCGGCCCAGCAAGTTGA
>Ga0265327_10000865_pt1 | contig 44983 bp, 64 predicted proteins | sample 41621metaG_FD_202089 | JGI IMG/M metagenome (GOLD analysis project Ga0265327, IMG submission 202089) | Rhizosphere microbial communities from Carex aquatilis grown in University of Washington, Seatle, WA, United States - 4-16-21 metaG | ecosystem: Host-associated > Plants > Roots > Rhizosphere... | reverse complement strand
CGCACGCACCCTGTCCTCGCGGGCGAAGTTGAAATACGTGATGCCATATACGCGCCCCCGCCAATCCATATTCATGGGCACGTAGAAGTGCTCATGTGGTGCCAGCCGCTGGGCGGTTTCCATGTCCTCCTTGAACAGCAATCGCTCGCCAATGAGGCTCCGGTTGACCTTGCGTATCGCCGCAATTTCCTTGCTGCGGACTACGGTCTCGCCTGTGGTCATGGCGCGGTACTGATCTTCGCTGAGCCTCGGAGGAAGCTTCATGTCGTCACGCATAGGCATGCCGGCCACGCTAATCCCTGCCTCGTAGGCCTTCTGAATGACGTTCATGATCCACGTGTTGATCACATACGGCACAGACTGCAGTGCATTGATGCCGTCTAGTGCAGGCTGCATCTGCCCCGTCTTGATGGCGTGACGCCCAGACGCGATGATGTCCTTGTGGAACGTGCGCAGCACAGAGGTGCCCACAGTCACCCTCTCGGACACTTCCTGCGAGAAGGACGTCCACGGGATACACGGGGTGACACGGGGCTGGTACACAGGGTTCTTGATGACAGCCTGTGCCACCGCGTTCTCTGCAATATGCAAGGCCCCTGCAGTGATGGTCAGTGCGTCTTCGCGATTGCGCCCAGCAACCAGCTCAAAGACCTCAGGCAACGTGTCGAGTAGCAGACTAAGACACCAGTTGCCTGCATGCACCATCTGCACAAGCGTCCAGTGCTTCATCATGAAGCCCGCCTTGTAAGCCATAGCGCGGGCCGCTGATCGGCGTACGTCCACAGAACCGTGTGAGGCCTTGACGGCGCGGTTTATCTTACCAGCGAGCCGCTTATCGGTGTGGGTTAGCTTTGCGGCCCAGCACTCATCACAGATCATTTTCCCGATCAGGATATACGTGTCCCTCAGGGTGTCCTGCAGGGCCACTGAGTGCAGAGCACCTTGCAGGGTAGCCAGAGCAATGACCTCGGGCTGAAGCTGGCGTATGACACGCTCAAGCTTGTAGTGTTCTGAGGTGCTGGCGCTGGGAGAGGCTAGTTTGGCAACTACAGCTGTGATCAGCTTGTCGAGATGCTGGGCTGTAATAGCAAGCCCGCCTGTGGTCGCCCCGAAGCCTGCGTTATCGAAGGCCCTCTCGTTGCGCTTCTCAAGTTTGAGAGAAGCCTTCTCCAGTTCAATAGGTAGAACATTGGTATCACTAAGAGCTTCGGTGTCCATCGTTGGGAGCGCTCCGTTTTTGAATGCCGCTTAGGGCAGTAGAGGGTGACAGTTTGGTCTAAGCCGTTGATATTACGGCATTTGATGCCGCGTAGGTGGTATCTGCCGTTTGTGCTGGATTAGGGGGCTGAAAAGGCCCGCCGAAGCGAGCCGGTCAGTCTATGTAAGCACTCTCAGGTGCAATACAAGTGGCAGATAATGACGAAGCGGTTTTGCAGACCGTTGCGTAACCACTCCGCCACGTGGCCCCATGAGAAGTGCCTGTAACATCAGGCTTTCTTGAAAGCAACCACTCCAGGTATAGCCTCGCTTTCTGTTGATTTCCCACGCTGTGGGTAAAGATTTTTTGCGGCTTCCGCGAGGTCGTCACTCTCGACGTGAACGTACTTCAGCGTGGTCTGGATGCTCTTATGTCCCATGAATTGCTGAACAATTGGCAACGGCGTCTTCTTCTTGATCAGTCGCGTTGCGGTTGTATGACGGCAGCAGTGGAGCGTCAGTTGTGGCGCATACCCACACGCTTTTATCGCGTCACCAAATTGGCTGCGGATTGTGCGGTAATCGCGGGGCGAGTTGGCGCTCAGGATCGCCCGCAGCAGCGCTGCCAGCTCGGGGTCGATAGGCACATCTCGGGGGCTATCCGTCTTGGTCTTGTCGAGCTTGATCCATGCCACTTCGGCACCCATCGTCACCTGATACACCTCAAGCCCTTCGAACTCGCCCCAGCGCAGCCCTGAGGCACACAGGACGCGCACGATGTTCGCGGTGGTCAAGTGCCCCTGCTCGATCAGCCAGCGCACCACGGTGGTCTCCTGCTCCTCAGTGAGCCAATGGATGCGGTGGCCGTCCTCGTGCAACCACGGGATCACAGGCCCCTTCTTGAGCAGCCCGCGTTCCTCAGAGAACGTCAGCACGGCGCTGGCGAACGTCAGGTATCGGTTGATGGTCCCGGCGCTCAGCTTTCCACCTCCAGACTTGGCGGGGCGCGCAGAGAGCAGCGCGACAATCTTGTCCAGCTCCTCGGTCGTCACCTGTTCGAGAGGCAGCTGCCCGATACGCGCGATGATGTAGTCTAGCCGCTTCTGGCCGCTGGGGTCACGGCCTCGCTTCCATACGTCAGAGGCAGCGCGGGCTTTCTCTGCGGCCTGTGCGAACGTCAGGCCTGTGAGCTTCGCACCGTCCAGATCAGGGGGCTCAATGCCTGTGGCCTTCACGTAGGCCTCATAGCCCTCGGCGGCTCTCTTTGTATCGAAGGCGCGGCGGTAGCGCACAGGAGCCACGTTGCGCTCCTTGTAGATCACCTCGCCGTACCAGCGGCCCGTGAGCTTGCCGTCTCGTTTCTCAGCGTATGCCATATTCTGCCTCTTGTGCTGTACCTGGGCGCAACCTGGTTATACTCAGGCTGCTGTGTGCGTATAACTATCTGCCGCTGACTGCTATCGACCGCTGCAGCCTGTAGGCTGACAAGTTAGAGCGGCATTCTTCGTACGCCGTGGGCCGCGCGTCGTTGCGCTCCGTGATGATCTTCCTGCAGCTGGCGTCGTCTGCCACCTCCAGCTCAGCTGGGGATTTAGCGCAGCCACAAAGGGCCAGCAGAAGGGCGAAGGTTACTACGGGGCGCATGGGCTTATGCCTTCTTACGCAGCGGGTGGAGCGCGTTGCGGACCTTGTGCATGGTGGCCTTGCCAAGGGTGGTTATGGTGGCCCTGTGCTTCCTCAGGTCCATCACGTCAGCCTTCTGTTGCACGAGGCCAAGGCCGGCGTCGTGGGAGCGTGTGCGGTCCCCGATTTCGAGCAGGTGCCGCGTCATGACCGTGGGTGGCGTGTTGGTCATTGTGGCGTATTCGCTGACAGTCTTTCCCTCATCAAGGACGACGGTCAGGAACAGGTAGACGTACTGAAGCGGCATTGTGGGCCGTAGTGCTCGGAACGGCTCAAGAGCAGCCAACAGTGCCCGTGCCGCGTCTTTCTCATCATCGCTAAACTTCTCAGCCATAGCGGTACTCCAAAGTTTCAAACTGCTTTAACGAAAACAATCCATGCAATCGTCGCGAGAACGCACGCAGCCTTAATATTCTCAGTGCAGGCCATGATCACAGCGCCTGCAGCAAGTGCGGTTCCAATGCCTACTGCCATTTGCTGCCCCTTGTAAAGGTAGTTTTACACAACTTTAAGCTTGCATGCGGCGTCATCGGTCAGGAAGGGCACGAGGAGCAGCGTATTATCCCAATGCCGCAGCGCCGGGTGTGGCTCATCCAGCGTTAGCATTAGCGTTCCGTCCTCAGTGTCAAAGTGCGTCACACGTCCCTGTGTGCCTTCACGGATCACGCCGTAATCTCCAAGGTCGATGTCTTCAGCTACAGCCATACGCGCGTTAGTTGCGCTCCGGTACACTGGCGCACAAGCGCTAACCAGTGCGCTCATTAGTCGCCGTTCTGCATTCAGCAGGAAAGTTGGTTTCATTTTGCTCCTCGTGGGCGCTTTTGTGCTCTTAAGTTGAGCGCTTTTGTGTACAGAGACGACACGCCGCCTGTCAAACAACGACCTACCCCTATTTTGCAGACCTAACGCGCGCTGCATCCTCGGAACACAGCGTCAATCGATAGCTTTCTGCGGGCTGCTTGCTCGCGTCCCACCGCACAAACTCAAGCACTAAGCCACCTTCTGGCGTTTGGTAGGCAATCAGATCATCGACAGTGAGCAGGTGCGTTGTCGTCTCGCGACCCCGTAGTTTCACGCGTTCGATTTTCGAATTAGGGTTATCCATCTGTCCTCTCAGTTATTCACTACGTGGAACGGGGCGTTCCGTGAGAGGAACATAGGCTCCTCATAGAAGCCCAGGTTGCCCCCAGGTAGAATTACGATTGGCTTTCCGCCTGCGACCCAGCCGGCCCACGCGAAGGCCAGCAGGATCAGCGCGGCAATAATTGGTTCAGCTTTCTGCATCGACATCAGCCAGTGCAAAGAGCCAGCCCTCGAACGCTGCGGCTTGCGTGTAGAAGCCCCTGCCCTCCAGCGTGTGCATGATCAGCGCGCACAAAGGCAGCTGTAGCGCCTGCGGATACGCGAGAATGACGCGTTCCACGCCTACCCGGTCCATGGCATCAGCGCCGCACCAATGGTGTGCCAGCGTTGACGCCGCATCGCGTACGTTGTTTTTGGTGACCATGCTTTCAGCCTTCTATGGTGATACGGTGCTGCCGATAGGTGACTTTCACAGTGTCACCCGTGAACGTCGCGGCTACCTGTTCGCCCGTGATGTCGATTATCGGACGGTCAGGCGTTCCAGCCACAATGCCGCGATTGGCGCGGTCTAGGGTTGCGAAGGTCGCGGGTGCGATAGTGGTAAGCACCAGCTTTCCAGCGTCCCACGTGCGCTTGATGTATTCGCCGTGTGTGAAGCCGTGGGAAGCTAAGCGCTTGCCCTCCAGCCATACGCGCGTGCGTGCGCCAGCGCGGCTCGTGCCCAGCTTGTGGGTATAGGTTGCCATTGGGTTGCCTCAGGGTCTTGGGTTGCTGCGATTGCCCATCGTCAGGCCGCGACTAACGCGACTACGCCCGAAGGCGTTTCGGGCTTAATCCCAAAGACGCCTAGCGGCGCAATCGTGCAGCAGGCACCCATACAGCGCGGCATAGGTCTTGCGAGCTTCGAAGCTGCTAGGCGCTTGGATGACGTCCACAACGCGAGTGAAGATGTTCCACACGCGATAGACGTTCGCGCCCTCGGTCGCCTTGATGTACCAATTAGCTTTTGCCATTACGCGGCCCTTTCATTGTTGAATGCGTTCACCTTGCTGGCCGCGCCGTGCGCCAGAATTGCGATATTGATTTTTGCCTTGGCGCTTGTCCCGCCGCACGCCTTGCACAACTCGCAACGCGTCTTAGCGCCAGCTTCCTTTGACGCAGGGCAGCTGATTTCACGCGGGGCCAATGCTTCCCCGCTTCGCATTACGCGGAACGTGCGCCAGCCTTGCGCGGCGGCTAACTCTTGCTCAAATGCGCTATCGCATGAGGCCATACACAATGAGCGCAACGCGTCACTAGTGCGCCATTGGTGTGTATAGCCCGTGTGTCCTACAGCGGCGTAGACTAGATCATTCCACACTTCGGCAGGGACGGCCGCAGGGTCGCCATAAGAGCCAAGGCGCACCGTCTTGCCGTCCATAGACAAACGCAGATCAGCGCGCCGCGTAATGGTTGGATACAAGCCACGCTGCGCGGACTTCCACACAACCAAAGGCGCTTGGAACACGGTGACGTAGCAAGAGCGGCCTACACCATTGACGCCACGGTGAACGCACGTGCCACATATCGCGCTATCAGCGCCTGTCTTCACAGCTTCCACGGGCGACATATCGTCCCGCATGATCCACGTTTGCACTTCGCTTCCCGTCTTGGCATTGCGTGAGCCGCGCGCCGTCCCTGTTGCGATTGCGATGATAGGAGAACCGTCAAGCATCGACGGACCACGATAGAAGATGAAACCGTTAGGAGCTTTGGTTGCTTTGGTCATTGTGATGCCACCTAGTGCCGATTGTGCCGTATTAAGCCGCGCAAACGCGCATTGTGTCGGGATAGGATGCGACCACGCGCAACGCCGCTTGCATCGCGAACGCCTTGGCCTCCTCAGCGGTCGCAAACACGTTGCCAACCTGTGAAACCTTGCTGCCAACCATGCGGCCCTGCTCAGCGCGAACCATGACGGACGGCAGGAAACCGTTGCTGACTTTGCGTGCGGCGGGATGAAACGTAACCATTTGCTTGCCTCTTGTGCGTGTGTGGCGCGACGTCATTGCCTGCCATCTGTGCCGCATATGGCGCGCGTTCGAAAACAACGTCAAGCAAAATGCAGCACAAATGACAGCCATTCGAGCAACGCAGGTATGCAAAAACGCTACGGGGCATGGGAAACCGGGGAAGCCGTAGGAAGGCCAAGGAGCGGCCTAGGTGGCATTGGGTGCCAAGGGTGCGGGAATGGAAACTAACGCACCACGAGGCCGCGCTAGGTCGCCATGGGCCGGGGCAACCCTATATGCGAGCTTTTTTCCACCCGGCCATTCACTTCTGTGACGTACATCACACAAGGGCGACCAGTGTGACCTGACGTCACACAGCCAGGTATGTGACCAATGTCACACAGTGCCCGCGTGCCATCCTGTGCCCCTTGTGCGCCATGCGTCAACGGTTGTCGCAACCCATGAATGACGCAGGATATCAACGGCTTACGGGCTGGCGTGGGAAGGCGCGTGGGATTTTTGGGTCCCCTTTTGCCCCCTACATTCCCAGAAAAGCTGGCCGGCCCGATTTCAAAATATCGGACTAAACGCCGCCGCCGCTGCCGGGGTTCGGACTGCTGCGTTCTCGAACCCAGCGGGTCCCCTACGCGCGCCCTGCGCCGGCCAAGGGTCCCATCAGGATACCATTGTGGCCCCATTGGGGCACATTTCAGCACTTATCGTTTGATATCAATAGGTTAGTGGCGGACCCCACCCACTTATGCCCTAGAGGCCGTTTGATGCCTCTTATTCCCGCCACAATCCGCTCGGCTCGCCGCGCTTCACCTTCGGACACCACGGTTGCCCTTAGAAACTGCTACCTACATCTCGGACCTGAACCCGGCGTACCCAGCCCACTCAGATGGTCTGAACAACGACGACGCTCACGCCCGATTGATCAAGGGCACCATCAAGACCACGTTCCCCAATATCACCGGGGCTGTCACCGCGACCCACACGGCTCTCAATGCGGCTGGTGCTGCTGCGACCTCTGGTGCCACGCTGCTAGCCTCGGCAGGCACGTTCTTCAACACGAACCCGACTGACGGTTTCCAGAACATCCTCGCAGGTGACATCGACGTCAAACTGCAGGGTGCAATTGCTGCCACGTTCACGCAGTCCCTCAGCGTCAACACGCTGAAGAACTTCGGCAACCTGACGAACTCAGGAACCCTCACGTCCACGGGCCTCATCAGTGGCCCAGGTATGACGCCGCTCGGCGCTGGCGTGCTGTGGTTCGATGACACGCTCCCCGCTGATGGCATGTGGTGCTGGGCGAACGGCCAAATCATTTCTTCTGCCAACACTGTGTGCCCTGTGCTGCTCGCGCGCTGGGGCTCCAAGTACGGTGGCAACGGCGTCACCACGATGGGTGTGCCGAATATGCAGGAGGTCACTCCTGTCGGCAAAAGTGGAATGGGTGGTGCAACGTCACCCGGTCTGCTTGCCTCTATTTCCTCGGGCCTCAAGGGTGTCCTTGGGTCACTCTTCGGAGCTGACACCAACACGCTGACGTCTGCGCAAATCCCTGCGCACAAGCATCCTGCGTACATCTACGATCCCCAACACTATCATTCAGACACCGCAGGTGGCATCGCCAGCGGGTATGGGTACGGAAACGGTGGCATTTATGGTTATGTTCCGCAGACCACTTCAACGGGCTACGCAGCGACAGGCGTGCGCGTGCGTGACGCATCGAGCAACCTAGACACCACGGATGCCAACACTGGCGGCGGCGGCGCGCACAACAACGTGCAGCCTTCAATGGCCGTGGGCTGGATCATTCGCCTCGGATAAACAGGCACCTTGGACCCCCGATTTCCCCTTTGTTTAGGGGGTAAGGGGGTCAACCAAGGTTGAACCTTTGTTTCCGAATGCTCGCCTCGCTTCACCTTGGTTGCCTACGGGCAACTTTGGTTGAAGACCATATTGAAATTCCATAGAGAGAACATCCAAGGTTCTCCTTAGTGATACCTTAGGAGACCTTGTGCCTATTGAACATATTCGCAACCTTGCGAAGTATGGCATCCTGACTGATCCTGATCCCTATGACCTTGCCCCTGAGGCTTGGTCTGGTGGTGTCAATGTCAGGTTTCGAAATGGTAAAGTCACTGGTGGTCCTGTGTTCCGAAGTGCTCTCGTGCTCGGCAACACTGATCCTAGATTTACCTGTTCTGCTAATCCTTCTACTGGTCTGGACCTCCTATTCGTTGGTTACAAGGACGGCACTGTCAGCCGTGTGCAGAACGGAGCTGAAGTAGATTACTCTGTGAGTGGCTTTACGCCATCTGCGGCTGAAGCTACTTGGACGTCCACAACGCTTGCCAACGTAACCTATATCAACAGGTCCGACAGAGCGCCGTGGTATCTACGCGCCAGTGACGCCCAATTCCAGAACCTCGGTGTCTTCAGTGGTGGTTTGTCTGGTGCGTGGGACAGTACGTGGTCCTGCCAGATACTCCGCGCATGCGGTGGCGCTCTCGTGGCGCTCAATGTCACGGAGGGTGCGACGAACTCACCAACGATGGTGAAGACGTCCAGCATTCCGCTCGCAGGCATGATCCCCGCATCGTGGGACATCACCACGTCCTCCACGCTCGCGACTGAGAACATCCTTGCTGAGATGCAGGGTCCTATCACCGACGCGTGCAAGCTCGGCACCAGCCTGTGCATCTACGGCAACGCAGAAGCGTGGGCCATGACGCCCAACGGCGCGCTCAGCATCTACAACTACGACAAGCTACCGTTCAAGAAGGGCTCCATAAACGCCAACTGCTCGGTGGAAATCGACGGCAAGAACTTCGTGTTCGGTCCCGATGACATCTGGATGCACGATGGCACCTCAGAGAAGTCCCTGTGTGACGAGAAGGTCCGCGAGTTCATCTATGGCTCGATCAACCTTTCGAAGTCCTCGCGTTGCTTCGTCAACCACAATCCGCGCCTGAAGGAAATCACCTTCGCGTACGTCTCGGGCGACCGCCTCGTATCCTTCCTGAACAATCCCGATGGTTGTAATCGGCAGGCCGTCTACAATTACTCTGACGGCACGTGGACGTTCGATGATCTGCCTATGTGCTTCTCGGCGTGCATGGCCACACTGAGCAACCAGCTCACCTACGCCACCGTTACGGCAACCTATGCCACCATTGGCGGCTCCTATCTCGATCAGGAAGACGGCTACAAGCGCGTCCCTGTCTACGTTGGCTCTTCGAACTCGACCTACAGCCTCTCGACGTCCCTCTATGCGTTCGACCTGTACGGCCAAGGTTCGATGGTGTCCTTCGGTGTCGATACCCACGCCACCATGCCCCGATACCTGGAGCGTGACGGCATCGACCTAGACGAAATCAACGTCGATCTGCGCGGCTACAAGACGATCAGCTCCATCTACCCGCAGGCCCGCCTCGGAAGTGGTGCCTCAAACCTAATGATCAACGCAGGTGCGTCGGACGGCTTCAATCAACCCGCGACATTCGTTGGCTGGCAACCGTATAACGGCAACGACCTGTACAAGCTCGACTTCAACGTTGCGGGTCGCTACCTCTCCCTGCAGATCAAGTTCTCCGATTACAAGGAGCTGAGCGTCTCAGGCTTCGACCTCGACATGAAGGTAACTGGACAAGCCTAATGCCCTTTGATGCAGGTCCTGCAGCACACCAAGACACCAAGAACCTCGTTCCGTACCAGAACGCAAGCACACCCAACATAGAGGGTGGCATGCAAGTCTTCATCAACAAAGAGCTGAACAAGATCAGCAACTCCATCATCGACATCGTCGCTGTGATGCGGCTGCTTGAAGCTCGGATGAACACCAACAATCTGGTCTAACTTGGATGATTTCGTATTCGTCCAACGTCACCCCGCACTCATAACCGACGATTACTGGTTCGAACTTGACGAATACAAAAGGGCGAGTGGGGAGCAATTCCTGCTCGCTCATATTCGTGTTCACCATTGGTCTCCCTCGGTCTTCAAGCGCATCCTCCGTGAATGGAAGGTCCTGCGCACGTGCGTGACAGCTCCGCTATTCGCGGTGCCCGAAGTGGACGACGACCGCTGGCGTAAATTCGTCGGCAAGCTCGGCTTCAAGTTCCTCCAAGACACTGTGTGCGTCAACGGAGAGCGACGCCCCATCTTTCTTCATACCATTTAAGGACGCCATGAGCGGCTCTTCACAGACATCCACGTCCCAGACCTCGACGCCGTCTTTCGCGCCGCAGACTGGTGCGCTGACCACGGCGTTCAACGGTGCGAACGACGCCCTCACCAAGGCGCAGTCGGCCACCGCCCCCACAGATTTCACTGCGCAGTTCACCCCGGCGCAGCTGGCCACGTTCCAGCAGATGCTGGGCTACTCCAGCAACAGTGCTGTGCCTCAGTCCGCCGCCAACGCGGGTACCACGCTCACCGGAGCTGGAACCAACGCGACCACAGGCGCACTCTCGGGCCTCGGCAGCTACGACCCGACCAAGCTGAACAACACCGGCTCGCTGGTGGATCAGGCTAACGCGTACGTCAATGGCCAGAACATCGACGCGCAGGTCGCCAATGCAATGCTCCCCGCTGAGCAGCAGGCGCGTGACGTCACGATGCCCGGCATCGAGCAGGGTGCCCAGATTTCTGGTAACACCAACAGCTCCCGCACCGGAATTGCTGACGGTCTCGTGCAGCGCGGTCTCGCAGAGCAGGCAACCAACCTTGGGGCCACCATGCGTGGCACTGCGTTCAACAACGGAATGCAGCTCGCAAGCTCTAACGCGAACGCCAACAACACCAACGAACTCGCGGCCCTCACGAACGCGGCGTCCGCAGGCAACACTGCCACCAACACGGGTGTCAACGCAGGCACGTCCTCGATCAACGATCAGGGCAACCTGTACTCGCTCGCTGAGAACGCAGGCGCTGGGCAGCAGGCCGCCAATCAGGCGAACCTAACGAACCAGCAGCAGCAGTTCCAAGCGCAGACCAACGACCCCTTCGCCGCCCTGCAGAACTACTACAACATCGTCGGCGCAAACAACTGGGGTCAGACCACCACGGGCACACAGACGTCCACGCCCAGCGCGTGGCAAGTCATCGGAGGCCTCCTCGGTGGCGTGGGCAACGCTGCGAGCACCGCTGGCACACTCGGATGGAAGCCTCTCGGATGAACGAACAATACCGAAACGCCATCGGCACCGTAGAGAGTGGCAACGACTACGCCGCACTTGGCCCCGTGACCGACAGTGGCGACCGCGCTTATGGTCGCTACCAAGTCATGGGCAACAACATCCCCGAGTGGACCAAACGCCACCTCGGTACGGCCATGACCCCGGAACAGTTCCTCGCTGACAAAGCGGCGCAGGACAAGGTGTTCGACGGGGAGACCTCAGCTGCCTACAAGAAGCACGGAAACCTGGATGACGTCACCTCGACGTGGTTCAGCGGTCGCCCTGTAGCGCAGGCTGGCAACGCGAGCGACGGCTACAACACCGTCCCGCAGTACCTATCCAAGGTCAATAAGGTCTTGGGTGCGCCAAGCGGCCCCGCAGCAATCAACGCAGCCGCAGGCATCCCGCCTTCTCCCGGCCCCGGTGCTATGACGTCGGCCTTCGCCAAGACAGGTGACGACAACACGGGTGCGCTCACGCCGCAACCCGGCGCGCTGACGGCTGCGCCTGAGACCAACAAGGCGAATGTCATTGGGCAAGGCCTGACGGGCATTGGTGCCGCTCTCGCTGGCATCTCCAGTCCCGCGCAGAGCCAAGCGCTCACGCAGCAGATGGTAGCCATGCAGAAACCTGCAACACAGGGCGATTGGTCTGTGCATGTCCTGCCTAACGGTCAGGTGATGCGGATCAACAACAAGACCGCGCAGTCGCAGCTCCTTCCGGGGAACTACGCGAAGCCTGATGACAAATACGCAGACGCTCGTGCCAAGGCCAACTCTGATCTATACGACAAGATTGGTCAGGACAGTGCAGACGCCGCTCAAGGTATGAGCAACGTCGGCCACATGCGTCAGGCCCTATCCGACCCCAATGTCTACCAAGGCAACGGGGGTGAGGCGTGGGCTGCAGCCAAGGGCTACATGAAAGCTCTGGGCATGAATGTCGCTGGCGTAGAGAACTCGCAAGTTGTGAACTCACTGCACAACCAGCTCACGCTCGCCGCACGCAAGGTTGACGGCATGCCGGGATCACTCTCGGATAGCGACCGTAACTTCTTGTCAGCAATCGCCCCCGGTCTGAACAACAATCCTGAAACCAACGCAAAGCTGCTTGGCTACATGGAACAGATGTACCAGCGGAAGCAGAAGATTGGGCAGATGCGCGATGATTACGTGAAGGAACACGGACAGCTCGATGACGGCTTCACTCAAGAGGTGAACAAGTACGTCTCATCGAACAACCTGTTCGGCAAAGCTCCCACGTCTCTCCCGCAGGGCGTCAACGGCATCAAAGTCATCACACCATAAGGAACGGCTGTGCCCGTATTTGAACTAAGTCTCGATGATGGACGCAAACTCCACATCGACGCAGACAGCCAAGAAGCTGCTCTGGCGGGCTACCAGCACTTCAAGGACCAAGAGACGCAGGCGGCCCCAAAGGCCCCTGCTGCTACTGATGCCCCTTCTGGCGTCATTGCAGGCTTCCGTGAAGGTCTGTCACACCTCGGCAACGCTGACACTGCGAAATACTTTGCAGGTGCGGACACGTCGGGCATCGACAAGGTTGCCTCCACGGTAGCCCCGAAGAACTACGTCCCTGCTCCGGTTTACGATGCCAAAGGCCTTCACCTCGGGAACATCCCGCAGGCAGTAGCTGAAGCAGCGCCAGGTATCACCCAGGATATGCTCGCGGGCACCGCCGCTGCCAAGTTGGCTCCGGGTGGCGTGAAGTCCAAGGCTCTCGCTGGTATCATCGGCGCTGGGGCCTCAACGCTCTCGCGCGTCCTTGGCCGCAACGCCAAGACCGACGCGGAAATTCGCACAGGTGACGCTTCCGCTGAACCTGCTGCAGAAGACAAGCTGCGCGCCGTCGCACACTCGGTCCCTGAGGCCGCTGTGTCCGCTGTGCTGCCGTCCCGACTTATTCCGGGGGCCAACAGGCTCGCCAGTGTCGGCGGGAAAGGTATCAGTGACGCCGCTCTCAAATATCTCAACACGGGAGCCACAGGCGCTGCAGGTGCCGCCGCTGCCGACGCCATCAACCAAGTTGGCTCTACAGCAGGCACGCCCAACGGTGTCCAGTATGACCCCGCGCGCACTATCAACGCGGGAGCGACGGGCTTGGCTACAGGTGCTGCTATGGCTGCACCAAGGGCTGCTGCCGACGCGCACTTCGCCGTAGCCAACCGCGAGTTCGGTGGCGAGAACGCCGCTGCGACCGCAGCTGCCGCAAAGCGAATACAGGACACGGGCGAGAAGCTCGGAGCCACATTCGGCGGCGGCAGGAACGACTTTAACGCTCTTCAGGCCGTCAAGTCTGACGTGAAGAACGAGCTGCGTGATGCAGCAAGCAACGTACGCAAGGCCACGCCTCTCAGCCCCGACGCTGACAACGTGCTCCAGCGTGCGCAGGACGGCCAGCATCTCTCCGCTGACGACGTCAAGACAATCGAAAGCGCCACTTCGGCTACGCCTGATGGTGCCAACATCACCCACCTAGCCCGACAGGCCCGCATGCTGCAGCTCTTGCAGAACAAGGGTTCGTACGACGCTGGTGAAGGCCGTTGGTCAGGTGGCGTGTCTGGTATGATGGACAAGAAGTTGTCTTTCATCACCGACCCTACACGAGCTATCGCGGGCACTGCCGCTACAGCCGTTGGTCTACATCTCCTCGGCACCGCGTCTCCCGCGTTTGCTGGAGCAGGCCTCGGCGCCTATGGCATTGCTCGCGCCATAGACGGACTAACCGGCGCACGCTCGCCTGCGAACACGTTCGTGCAGCACTTCGCTGACATGAATGCGCAGACGCGGCTCCCTCAGACACCACAAGCACCCGCTGCCCCCAGCGCACCACCTCCGGGTCCTGCGCAGCCGTGGGGTCCTGTGCCGCCACTGCGAACTGGGCCGACCGGGCCTCAGGTAGCACCTCCGGGTGCGGCGCAGCCCGCACAGGCTTCACCGTGGGGACCGCGTCCTCCGATGACCGGACCTACGGGTCCTCAGGTTGCTCCTCCTGCTGCTCCTACGCCGCAAGCACCACAGCCGACCATCAGTCCGATGGCGCTGACGATGCTGAAGCAGAAGCTGAAGGCAGGCTTACCTCCTGAGCCTGTTGCTCCTCCCGCGCCGCCACCTGTTCCCCAGGTAGACCCCACGAAGGTCGTTGGTGATGCCGCGAAGAGCGCAAAGGACATGTGGGCACAGAAGGCCTACTTGGCGAAGGTGCAAGCGAACAGCACACCACCTGAACCTCCTGCGCCGCCACCGGCTCCCGCGCCTGACCCGATGCAGGGCATGCCCGAAGTGCCCACGCTGCCGAAGCCGCCCGCGACCAATCCGGTCACAGGCCTCACGCGCAACGCAACGCTTCTCGCCAAGGCGCTGATGCAGGACAAGCCTCAAGGCCCCGCGTCGCCCGCAGAACCCCCGGCACCCCCGGTCCCCACAGGCCCGTCGAAGATCACCAAGCTGAATGGCAAGGTGAAGACAGACGCACCTGCTGATCCGTTCGAAGGTGTTGGTGGCTACGATCCTCTTCCTGAGGACAGGCTGCACCCGCGTGACATTACGCCAGAGCAGTACGCGGCTTCTGAAGTGCAGAGCCATATCCCCAACGCGCCACGCGGACGCAAGGACAGCTACTACAACAGTACGCTGGACACCGCTAAGGGCCGCGAAGGTGTGATCGAAAGCGTCAAGGCAGACCATCCAGAGATGGCTGCAGCTCTAAACGGGCTGCTGCGTCAGCTCTACGCGATTGGCAACAACAAGGCCCTCGCGTTCCGCGCAATCAACCACACTGCTGGTCTTATGTCTCCTGCGGCAGGTGCTTCTGTGAAGGCCCGCTTCAAGGACGAAATGAACCGACTGTGGACAAAGTAAAGAAGAAACCGGCGGCGAGGAAATACAAAACCTCGCCCCGGTCGCAAGGGAAGCGCGTCGTCCCACGTGCCTCAGAGCGCCTAAAGTTTCTGTGGCACGACGAAGGGTCTGAGGGCGTGGCCTTCCGCGAGAAAATGAAGAAGCGCAACGAGACCCGTGCGCGTCTTGTCAAAGAATGCCCGGAGCGAATGTTCCGAAATGGCGTGCCAAACGGCATGCGCCGTCGAGACGCTATCCCTCTATGGGAGCGCGCCAATGAATTAGCAGACAGGTTTATCCAGATCATGAAAGACGTAGGCGAACTGCCTGACGACGAAATGGTGTTGGTCGAGCAGGAAGGCAAAGAGCCTGAGCTTGTATCAGTTCCCAACACCGACGCAGGCAAGGCTGAGGCCGCACTACGTGAAGCCTTCGTGCTCGCGGTAGGACCCTCCACCCAGCAGATCAAAATTCAAGCCATCAACACCGTTCTCAACTTCACCAAGTCGAAGCCGGAAAGCAAGTCGAAGCTCACGCTCAACAAGGCGGAAGACTTCCTCGCTGCCGTTGCGGAAGACATGAAGAGCGATGGTTGAAATCACCGATGAGGTTGCGCTGAACCCAGCGCTCCTCGCGGCCCGCAAGAAGCTCCTCAACGACTTTGAGTTCTACGCGAAGCATTGCGTGAAGATCAGGACCAAGCAGGGCACCATTGTCCCGCTGATCCTGAACCGCGTCCAACGCCGCTTCGCCAAGAAGCTCATCGAGCAGATGGCGCGCACAGGGCGCATCCGCATTGTCGTGCTCAAGGCGCGCCAGCAGGGCCTCTCGACCGTCATTTCCGCGTGGCAATACTTCTGGCTCTCGCAACACAAGGCTCAGAAGGGCCTCGTGATGGCGCACGAAGCGGAGAGCACTCAGACGCTCTTCGATATGTACAAGCGCATACATGAGAACGTCCCCGACATTGTCAGACCATCTACAAAATACTCATCGCGTACAGAACTGGTGTTCGACAAGCTCGACACAGGTCTCCGCGTGGCTACAGCAGGTGGACGTGGCGTTGCCCGTGGTGAAACCCTCACCGTGGCGCACCTATCTGAGGTGGCCTTCTGGCCCACCGCTTTCGCGAACACGAACTTCAACGGCCTCGTGCAGGCCATCCCCGACGTAGACGGCACCGCCATCTTCTTGGAGAGCACTGCGCAGGGCATGACTGGCAAGTTCCGTGAGATGTGGGTTGGTGCTGACAACGGCACTAACGGCTATGAGACATTCTTCTCAGCGTGGTTCGAGAGCGACGAATATCGCGAACCCGCGCCTGCTGACTTCCAGCGCACACCTGACGAAGAAGACCTCGTCACACGCTTCTATGACGAAGGCCTCACGAGCAACGATCAGTTGTTCTGGCGTCGGCGTAAGATTGCAACGAATGGCGCTGACCTATTCCGCCAAGAGTACCCAGCGACACCGGACGAAGCCTTCATCTCTACAGGTCGTCCCGTATTCAACCCCGACCACTTGAATGAGCGCCTGCGCAACGTAATACAGCCTCTCCGCTATATGGCGGTAGAAGACGTGTTCGAAGGGGGCAAGACCGCACCGATTGGTGTGCTCAAGGAACACCCCCGTGGTGAACTGAAGGTCTACCGCGAACGCGACGACAAAGAGACGTACACCATTGGTGCCGACGTCGGCATGGGTATCCGGGGCGCGGTTATGGGCCGCAAGGACGGTGACCCCTCGGTCGCCCAAATCCTCGACAGCAACCTTCGACAGGTGGCTGTGTGGCGGGGCCTTGTGCATCCCGACGTGTTCGCACGCATTCTTGTAACGCTCGGTTACCACTACAACTCGGCGCTTATAGCCCCTGAACGCAACAACCACGGCCTAGTCACCTGTGTTGCCCTACGCGACATGGATTATCCGTACATCTACACGGACCAGGTAGAGGGCACGCTGGAGCCTGACAAGGACACGATCAACATCGGGTTCTTCACGTCAGAACGCACCAAGCCTCTCATCATCGACAAGCTGCGCGCCTCAGACCGCGAACGCGAAATCGAAATCTACGACAAGCAAACGCTCCAAGAGATGCTGTCTTACGTCGTGACTGAGAGCGGCAAGATGCAGGCCGAAGACGGCGAGCATGACGACACCGTCATGGCTCTCGCGATTGCCAACTACATCCACGAGGGCAAATGGAAGCCCGTGGTGGTCACAGACGAATTTTACTCCGAAGCAATTTAAGGACCTAGATGGCGAAGAAGCCAACTGTACTGCAGGATGCCGACATCCTCACCAAGGTTCTCGCCAAGTCCCGAAGCAGCGTCAACTGGACTGATAGCAAGCTCTCCCGAGAGCGCGAGCGAGTTACCAACTACCTGAACGGCGTCTTGCCCAAGCGGCAGAACGAAGGTTCTTCGTCCTACGTTTCCTCGGACGTGTATGACAGCGTCGAGAGCCAGCGCACCCAGCTGCTTGAGGTGTTCGCTGCTGGCGACCACATCGCTGAGTTCGATCCTGATCAGGATATGAACGCCGATCAGTGCCGCATCGCTACTGAGTACGCCAGCTACGTCATCTTCCGCCAGAACGAAGGCTACAACGTCTTCGGTGGGGTGATCTACGACGGCCTCACGGCCCGCGCGGGCGTTGCCAAAATCTTTTGGGAAGAGAAGTACGAATACTCCGAAGAGACGTTCGGACCCATCAGCTACGACGACGCGCACGCCCTCGCATCTCAAGAAGACGTTGACGAGTTCGACGCCGATGCTGACGACACAGGCGCCTTCAGCGGCAACCTCGTGCGCAAGAAGGACGTCTCCAAGGTCACCATCGTCAACGTGGCCCCCGAAGAGTTCCTGATTGAGCCTTTGGCCACCAGCATCTTCACGGCTACCTACGTCGGCCATCGCACGCCAAAGACCAAGGCTGAACTCATTGACATGGGCTTCAACCGCAAGAAGGTCATGGCCCTTGCTGCCGACGAAGCCACCGCGCTGCGCTTCAGTCCTGAAGTCATCGCACGTACGGACCCCACACGCTCCAGCCAGATGGGCGACGACCCTGCTCAAGACGAGCTGGCCTACGTTGTCTATTTTGAAAGCTACATCCGCATTCAGCTCGACCCCGCCAAGGGCGTCCGTCTGTACAAGATGTGCCACACGGATGCCGTGCTGTTGGACAAACCCCAAGAAGTGGACAAAGCGCCCTTCCTCGCTTACGTCCCCTTGCCGGTCCCGCACGTCTTCTACGGCAACAACTTTGCCCAGCGCGTGATCCCGACGCAGAACGCACGCACTGTGCTGTTCCGTGGTGTATTGGACCACACGGCTATCACGACGAACCCTCGGTACTTCGTGGTCAACGGCGGTCTCATGAACCCACGAGAGCTGCTCGACAACCGCCTCGGTGGCGTCGTCAACGTGCGCCGTCCTGACAGCGTCACGCCGATGCAGCAGAACAACCTCAACCCGTATGTCTTCCAGACGCTCACGTTGCTGACGGATAACAACGAGAAGAGTACCGGCATTTCAGCGCTCTCACAGGGCCTGAACAAGGACGCCATCTCCACGCAGAACTCTAAGGGTCTCGTGGACAACATGGTGAAGGCCTCAGGTGGCCGTGGGAAGATTATGGCGCGAAACTTCGCGTACAACTTCTTCATTCCGCTGATGCTTGAGGTGATACGCCTGTCTATCATCCACGAGGACAAGCAGTCGGTCCTAGAAGTCGCTGGCGCTGCGCTTACCATTGATCCGCGTCTGTGGACAGAGCGCAAGACGTGCTCGGTCTCGATGCACCTCGGCTATGGTGAGAAGGACATCGCCGTCCAGAAACACACTGAAGCGTACAAGATGCTCAAGGGCAACCCGCTCTTCAAGCAGCAGAACGAGTACGAGCTGATCCGCGACACGATGAAACTCGCAGGCCTCAACAGGGCACCCGCGTACATCTCAGTGCCCGATCAGACCACGCAGCCGCAGCCCGATCCTCTCAAGGTTCGCGAGCTGGACATCAAGGACAAGATGGCTCAGGCCGCCCTGCAGCAGGCCTCTAATGGCCAGCAGAAGGACAACCGCCTCTATGCTCTCGATCAGTCGAGGCTGGAGTTGGATGGCAAGGCTCTGCAGCTCAAGACCCTCGATCACGACCGCACGCACGACCGTCAGGACGCAGAGACTACGTCTCGCATCCAGGTAGCCGACGCCGAGTTGGATATCGAGCGTGAAGCCCTCAAGAACGAGAAGGCGAAGATACAAGTCAGCGCCTCAGCAAACCCGAGACCCTAAGGACACCCATGGCATTCCCTACCTCTTTCGACGGGCTGTCTAATGGCATCCATCGGATACGCCAGTTCGCTGACAAGTACACACCCGGCCCTTCCACCTCACTATCAATGCTCCTCCCGTTCATGGGGGGAGCTGCGGGTGCCGCTGTGAATGGGGCGACGTCTCCTGACATCCTGAACGATCATCGGGGGGCGTTCAACGCGCCTCCTGCGCCTGCACCATCGGTTGCTCCTCCTATCTCTCAGAGCAACTACGCCGCGCCTGCTCCCTACCCGTCAGGCACGGACCCTATGTCTGCTGGTGGACCTCCTCCAGTAACCCCGGCACCTCAGGTGGCTACGCCGCCACAACCAGCGTCTACTCCGATGCCGCAGGCTCGTCCTGCAGATGCCCCGGCTCCTATCCCTACCCCTGACCCGATGTCGTTCTTTCAACGCAACACAGCGATGATGCGCGACCCGGTCACAGGACAATTCATCGACCCCCGCGCAGCCTCGGATGCACAGGTGCGTGGGCCAGACCTCATCAACAAGATGATGTCGTACCTTCACAACAAGGACATCGGTTGAACGAAGAGACTATCTTGGCGCTGGGGGAGTTTTCAAATGAACTCCTCCGCGCTGAGCCTTTCCAACTGCTGACGAAGTTATACGCACAGCAGTGTGCCGCAGACATGCTGGACGCCAAAGACAGCACGGAGCGCGAGAAGATACACGCGGCCTACAGAGGCTTCGATGACTTCCTAGCGCTCACGAAGAAGTTTGCAAACGACTACATCGCCCACCTCCCCTGCACCACGGACCAACCGGAAGTCACTGACGATCCGGCCGTCCACGACATCTATGATGGAATGAATTGATCATGCCAGCTATCCAAAAGGACGCTGCTATACTGAATGAATACCCGGAAGCGCTTGAAGGCGAAGACGACATCGCCAACGCGTTCCTGGAAAAGCCCACCCCGGAAACGGAAGACGACGCTTCTGATCCCAAGCGGAAGAAGCCATCGGAGAAGGGCAACGAAGAGGACGACAACTCCTCGAACGAAGAGCAAGACGACGACGAAGCCAACGACGAAGACGCGTCCGACGAAAGTCCAGATGACGACGACGAAGGTGACGAAGGCGAAGACGAGAACGACGACAAAGCCAAAGACAAGAAGTACGCCGAGAGCGACGACATCTATGTCAAGGTGAAGGTTGGCGACGAGGAACACGAAGTCCCCGTCAAGGACCTGAAGCGTCTGTTCGGTCAAGAGGCTGCTCTTACCCGCAAGTCCCAAGAAGTCGCTGACGAGCGCAAGGCTGTCGAAGCTGACCGTGCGAAGAACATCGCAGGCCTCGACATCATGCTCAAGCGAGCTTCGGAACGTGCGAACCCGTACCGTCAGATCAACTGGGCGGCACTCATGAAGGACCCCGCCGTCACTGCAGACGACGTCAGTGCGCTACAGGCTGAAGCTCAGCGCGCATTCGATGACGAGCAGTTCCTGAAGACTGAACTCGACGGGTTCATGACGCAGGTCCAAGAGGCCCAGAAGGCTGAACGCGGGAAATCCGCACAGGCCTGCATCAAGGCGCTCACTACCGAAGATAGCCCCACCTTCATCAAAGGCTGGAACGAGACCCTCTACAACGACATACGCGCGTTCGGTGTGGAGATGGGCTTGGACAAGGAGATGGTCAATGGCCTGACCGATCCCGCCGCCTTCAAGATGATGCACATGGCTATGCAGTTCAAACGTGGAGCCACCAAGGTGCAGACCACCAAGGTCAACAAGACCCCGAAGAAGATTGTGAAGACCTCTGCCTCCCCATCGGCAAACAAGCCCCCGGCTAAGTCTGTTGAACGCAAGATTGCGAACGATAGGCTGAAGAAGACGGGCTCGATGGACGACGCCGAGAACGCATTCCTCGCGATGATCGCCAACGACTAATTTTCAACACCACACTTTTTTGAAAGCTACCTTTCTCTAATGGCTACCTACCAGACCTACCAGATGATTGGCATCAAGGAGGATATCTCCGATGTCATCACCAACATCACCCCGCGCAAGACGCCGTTCCAGAGCATGCTCAAGAGTGAGAAGATCACTCAGCGCCTGTTCCAGTGGCAGGAAGACAGCCTGCGGGCAGTCGGCACCAACGCTCAGGTCGAAGGTGCGGACGCTTCGTACATCACTGTCAACCCGACCGTGATGCGGAACAACTACGCGCAGATCATGACCGAAGCCGTTCAGGTCTCTGGCACTGCGGAAGTTGTGTCCACCTACGGTCGCGCCAAGGAAATGGCGTACCAGATGGCCAAGTCAGCGGCCCAGGTAAAGCGCGACCTTGAGAACGCTCTCGTCGGCACGGCTCAGACCTCTGCTGCGGGTAACGCCTCGACGGCCAGCTCGCTCGCTGGTGCGCAGCAGATGGTTGTCTCGGGCAACATCACCTACACCGGCTCGGGCGCTACTGCGCTCTCCGAAGCCTTCCTGCTCACCGCGCTGCAGGCCGCGTACACCGCTGGTGCTGAGCCGTCGCGTATCTTCGTGACGCCTTCGAACTCCGTGATCCTCGCGGGCTTCGCTGCGGCTGCGGGTCGCTACCGTACCATCGACACGGGCAGCTCGTCCAAGGGCACCATCGTCAACGTGGTGAACCTGTACGTCTCGCCGTTCGGTGAAACCAAGGTGGAGATCAATCGGTTCCAGAAGGCGAAGAACACGTTCATCATCGACCCCGATATGTGGTCGTTGCCGACGCTGCGCCCGTGGACCCGTGAGAGCCTCGCGAAGACTGGCGACAGCATCAAACAGATGATCGTCGGCGAGTTCTCGCTGAAGCACAAGAACTACTCGGCGGCTGCGATGGTCGTTGAGGCTGCTTCGGGCTTCTAAGCTCTAACTAACTACCCACGAGGGCCACAGGACATAAAGCACCCCTGTGGCCCTTTGTATTTTCAAGGACCTATGACCGAATTTTACGACGAGCCGAAAGTGCTCGATAGCTTGGTCTCGTTCGATCAAGACCGGACTACTAACGACCTCATCATTAAGCGCACTCAGGAAATCCCCGACGACTTCCTAGCTGATCTGCGCCGCGAGAAGGTTGACAGCAAGAACAAGCCCGCTGGTGACTTCTATCGCGTGGCTTCGATCCCCGTTGAGGTCGTGGATGAACTCCTTCGCCTCTACAATTTCGACGTCATGACGGCACCAGCCCGCGAGACGCTGAAGATGCTCGACCGATACGCTCTCGACGTCTTCATAACGACCACCAAACGCATCTAATTCCAACTGTGTGTAGCTCAGCACGGCCAGAGCACCTGTTTTGGGCACAGGGGGCCGCAGGTTCAAATCCTGCCACACAGACCAACCACAAGAAACGTACTGACGAATGACTTTAGGAGAAGTGAAGGCTCAGTTTACGAGCCTCATGAACCGTACTGACTTGAAGAACAATACGTCCCTCGTCAGCACGTTTATCAACCAAGCGATCCGACGCATCCAGCGTGAGCTGCGTGTCCCTATGATGGAGAAGTCCATCGTTGCCACCATCGGTGCGAGCTACAACGGCCTGATCATCCCCAGCGATTACCTGGAGCTGATCAGCATGGAATACACCAGCTCCTTTTCGGTCTATCAGCTTCAGCGTGAGCAGCTCACCAAGGTGAAGACCGCAGCCATCACCCTAGGTGACCCGCTGATCTTCTGTCGCCAAGGCTCCAAGTGGTGGCTCGGCCCCTCCCCAGCGGCAGGCGCTAAGGTACGCTTCGACTACTACGCGGCCTTCCCCCAGCTCACCGACGACACGCAGTCGAACATTCTGACACAGGTTGCCCCGGATGCGATCATCTACGGTGCCCTGTCAGCTGCGTGCGACTATTACAACGACGAACGCTCCAAGCAGTTCGAAGGTCGATACACGCAGATCACCACGATGCTCCAAGAGCAGGCCGATGGTGACGAACTCACCGCAGACGCGTCTGTGCAACCCGCACTCATTTTCGATGACGGACTATGACCGATACACCCACCTCTTCCTACTACGTCACGGACACCGTCTACGAAAGTCTGTCTGACCCCGACACTGTCATTGCTACTATCAACGCCTCACTGGCAACCTCGGTCGCCACGGCCACTGCGGCTGCTGGGGCGTCCGCTACGGCTGCGGCAGCTTCGGCAACCGCCGCTGCCAACTCCCTCACGGCGTTCAATAACGAATACCTCGGAGGTTTCGCCTCTGCGCCCCCGCTGAACAACACGGGAGGCGCTCTCGTGTCCGGTAACCTCTACTGGAACACTGCAGGCAACACGCTCTACGTCTACAACGGCTCCACGTGGGTTGCCTACGGTGCGACGTCGGTCGCTACGGTATTCGGGCGCTCAGGTGCCGTCGTGGCCGTCTCGGGCGACTACACGTTCGCACAGATTGGCTCCAAGCCCACCACCATCTCGGGCTACGGCATCACTGACGGCTTGGTGAAGACCAACAACCTCTCTGACGTCTCCAGCACAGCAACTGCCCGATCGAACCTCGGCCTCGGTGGTGCTGCCGTACTCGGCGTGGGCACCAGCACGGGAACCGTAGCGGCCGGTGACGACAGCCGCTTCACCTCTGCCGCGCAGAAGGCAAGCAACCTGTCGGACCTCGCGAACGCCTCTACGGCGCGGTCGAACCTCGGTCTCGGATCGGCAGCTGTGGCGAGCACGGGCACCTCGGGGGCCACTGTGCCCTTCCTGAACCAAGCGAATACCTGGAGCTACGTGCAGTCGCCTTCGGCTGCGGCGCTCACCAGTGGCGCTGGTGCCAACTTCTCCACCAACCAGATTTGGACTGTAACCGTCAGCGGCTCGACGTTCACCATTGCGAACCCGACGACCAATCCACCCACCAACAGTTTCATCGGCATCTCGATTTCCTTCAGCACGACTAACGCTGTGGCGTGGGGCACCGCATTCAAGGTGACCGGCTACACCGCAAGCGCGACCGGCAAGGACTTCCTGACCTTCTTCTACAACGGCACGACCTACGAACTGGTGGGAGTGCGGAACGGCACAAACAGCTAATGTTTCCATTCACGACGCAGGGCGGCGCTAACAGCACCGGCTACCAGATCAGCAGGAGCTTGCGCTTCCGCGCAAACAACACCGCTTACCTTGGTCGCACGTTTGCCGCGCTCCCGACTACGCGCACGAAGCTGTACTACCACGGGTGGGTTAAGCGAGGGACGCTTGGCGTCTACCAAATCTTCCTGACGTGCTACGACGGCTCCTCGGCCACCGCCAGCTCCATTGGGTTCAACGGCTCCGACCAGCTCTCAGTGTCCTTCGGTGGCGCGTCTGCGTTCAACGTGGACACCAGCGCCGTCTATCGCGACACAGGTGCGTGGTACTGCATTGACGTCGCCATCGACACCACGCAGGCAACCGCAGCCAACCGCGTGCTCGTGTGGGTCAACGGTGTCGCCGTTACTTCATTCGCGGCAACGAACTACCCGGCTCTGAACGCCACACACCAGTTCCTGTACAACAACGCCAACAACACGATTGGCGCACTGTACAATCACACGGGTCCGTCTGACTTCTATACCGCTGACACATTCGTCATCGACGGAAGCACGATGACCCCGTCTGTGTTCGGGCAGTCTGATCCTACCACGGGCGTATGGTCCCCCATCACTCCCACAGGTCTTACCTACGGCACCAACGGTTTCCATCTCGACTTCTCGGACAACTCTACGACCACCAACGTGGCTCTGGATCGCTCGGGAAACGGGAACAACTGGACGCCCTCGGGCATCAGTGTAACCGCAGGCGTCACCAACGACAGCCTCACGGACAGCCCCACGAGCTTCGGAGCGGACAGTGGCTCTACCACTGACAACGCACGAGGCAACTACGGCACCCTGTCCCCCCTAGATAAGGGTGGCGTTCCTGTGCTGTCGGAAGCGAACACGAAGCTCGGCACGGGCACCACAGGCTGGAACAGCGCACGCTCGACGCTGTGGGTGCCCTCAGCGGGGCATTGGTTCTTCGAAGCCACTGTAGTCAACGCGACTAACGGCGTCATCGTCGGTGTCTCAGGTGCGACCAACTGCGCCACGTATCCGGGCTTCAGCTCTACAGATACTACCGCTGTTGGATACGCTCAGACCGCACAGAAGTACACGTCTGGGGGCGGCGCGGCCTACGGCTCTACCTACGCCACAGGCGACGTCATCGGCTGCGAAATCAACGCAGGCTCCGTCTTCTTCTACAAGAACGGCGTCATCCAGAACGGTGGCACAGCGGCGCTCACGGGCGTCACTGGAGACATCGCGCCCCACCTCGCGGCCTTCAACAACGGCGCAGATACGCTCGTACTGAACTGTGGGCAGCGCGGGTTTGCTTATGCCCCCCCGTCTGGAGCGAAGGCGCTCTGCACGCAGAACCTATCAGCGCCTGCCATCGTCAAGCCTAACCAATACATGGACATCAGCCTCTACGCTGGTGACGCCACCACGCCACGGTCACTATCCAACGCGGGGTTCCAACCAGACCTTGTGTGGATTAAGACCAGAAGTGCTGTTAGGGCTCACACCCTGTTCGATAGCGTTCGTACGTTTGCTGCTCTCAAAGAATGGTCATCTGATCAAACGTACGCTGAAGGTGGCGCAAGCACGAACTTGTACGGATACGTTTCGTCGGCGCTGTCCAACGGGTTTCAGGTAACTTCAGGGTCATCTGGAGCGGACTATGTAAACAAGTCCGGTGACACCTACACCGCTTGGCAGTGGAAGAAGGGTGCAACTCCCGGCTTTGATATCCAAATCTACACAGGCACGGGCGCAAACCGCACAGTCTCCCATTCTCTCGGGGTTGCGCCTACATTCATGCTTGTTAAGGCACGGACCGGTGTTACCCAGCCGGGAATTGTTTGGCACTCTTCGCTTCCGGCGGCAAACTACCTAAACATACAAGGGTCGGGGGCGACCGCAGCAGACACGACTGTTTGGAATAGCACAGCTCCCACATCGGCGGTGTTTTCGGTAGGAACAAACACAGCAACTAACTCCGCAAGTGGCACCTATGTCACCTATCTGTTCACCGACGTTCCCGGCTTCTCCAAGTTCGGAAGCTACGCTGGTAACGGTTCCGCAGATGGCCCGTTCGTATACTGTGGCTTCAGGCCGAAGTTTGTGCTGGTCAAGGAGTACACCGGAACCAACGCTGCCGCCTCTCCATGGGCTATTAACGATACGTTGCGCGACCCCGCCAACGTCGGGGCCAACTATCTAGCCCCCAACTTGAACAACGCCGAAGGCTCCGCAGTCGCTGTGGATTTACTCAGCAACGGCTTCAAGCTTCGCACAACACTCCAGACTTGGAACGAAAGCGGCGGTTCCGCTGCCTACGTATTCGCAGCCTTCGCTGAGAACCCCTTCAAATACGCAAGAGCACGATGACCCGATACATCCTACCAAACAAAAACGTCGTACAGGGCGATACACCCTTCGTCCTCAATGACGTCCAGTACACGGGCGCTGACATGCTCCTGCAGACTGAGCGTGATGCGCTCGGCCTCAAGGCGGTCGTAGAGCAGCCCTATCCCACCGGGGACTTCCAGTTCGTCAACGAAGACCCTGCGAACCCAGGTGGCTACGTTGTCACCCCGTATCCCAAGGAACGCATTGTCGCTGAGCTTCTGGCTCTCGCTGCCGACACACGGTGGCAGAAGGAGCAAGGCGGCCTCACGGTAAGTGGCCTCAAGGTCTCTACCGACGACCGCTCCAAGCTCCTGCTGATGGGTGCCAGCATCGCTGCTGCCTCTGCGCCGACAACCTACACTACTCCGTGGGTTTCCTCAGACGGCACGGTCACCGTGATCAACGCGGCCCAGGTGGCCGGTCTTGCAACTGCTGTCTCGAACTTCGTTGACGGATGCTTCCAGACGTTCGCCACGGTGAGTGCTGGGATCACGGCGGGCACCATCACGACCAAGGCCGATGTAATCGCCGCCTTTCAATAAGGACACATGGCTAACCTAAAGAACGTGGGTGCAGCCTTCGTAATCTGCGCAACGCTCGTTGCTGGGTTCGAAGGTCTCGCCACTCACACTTATCACGACACCTTGGCCCACGGGCTACCCACGGTTTGCTACGGCGAGACCGAAGGCGTGAAGATGGGCGACGTCTACACTCCTCAAGAGTGCAAGGACATGCTCGCTGCGAAGCTCCCCCGATACTGGGAAGAGATTTCAAGGTGCATCACGGTCCCCATCTCGGATAACGAGAAGGCCGCGTACACCTCCTTCGCATACAACGTAGGCTCCGCAGGCTTCTGTGGGTCCAACGTGCGCAAGCGTCTCAACGCAGGTGACCACAAGGGTGCCTGCAACGGCCTGATGGCTTGGAACCACGCGAGTGGTCACGAAGTGCGCGGCCTCACACGCCGCCGTGCAGCTGAGCGGGACCTCTGTCTGAAGGGCCTCAGTAGCGGAGCTACGCCCCACTAATGGCGTACCTCTCTTACCTAAGCGCCCACTGGACCCTCTTTGTCATCGTGGTTCTGCTGACGGTCGTGCTTGGTGCGTGCTCTTGGTTCCTAAAGAACTGGAAGTTCGCAGCGGCAGCTATCGTGCTCGTCGTCTTCGGGCTAGCGTATCAGTCGTCCAACATGGATGGCTACAAGCGCAAAGTAGCTGAAGACGCACAGGCCCAGGTAAACGACCTGAAGAAGCGGCTGCTCACTGTCTCTATGATCACTGCCGCCGACGCTCAGCGCGCCACTGCCGACGCTTATCTCAACTCCAAACTGGACGCCCTCTCACGTGAGACGCCTTTCAATTCCGGTCCTTGTCTTGACATCGATGCTGCTCGCCGCGTGCGGGCCATCGGAGCAAGCGACCCCAACGCAGCTCCCGTACCCGCCAGCCGACATTCAATCGTGCTTCCGTGGCGTAGCGGGCATCCCTGATAAGGCTCTCACGGCTGGTGAAGTCGAGAGCCTATGGAAGTCTGACCGCTACCGTGCGGTCCTAGAACAGCGATGTGGCACCCGTCTGCTCGCTTGGTACGAAAGCCTGCGAGCGAGCTGGAAATGATCCCTGACAATCCCGACTACACCAACACACACGCCGTAGCCGCTGTGGCTGCTGCCAGCCCTTATTGGCTTCACAACTTGTCTGACAGCGCCCAAATAGCATTGCCGATCCTCGGCTGCGGCTGGTTGCTTCTGCAGGCTGGTGTCTACCTCTACACATCCTTCTGGAAGAAACCCACAACGCCATGAAGCTCGACCTCTCCAAGCTGTCCGATGCCGTCACTAAGGTCGCTGGCCTCGCGGCTACCAACGCAAGCCTCGCTGCCGACAACGCCGCGCTGATCGCGGACCATCAGTCCTCGCAGGATGCTATCGACGCGCTTACGGTCTCTCTGATTGCAGCGACGACTTCCCCGGCTGGTGCCGTGGGCCTTGCGGCTGTTGCGGCTGCTGTGTCCCCTGCGGTCCCTGTGACCCCGGCTGCTGCTGTGAACCTCGTGCTCTCTGCTGAGCAAATTCAGGCGGCACAAGCTGCTCCTAAAGCCTAACCAAAAAGCCCCTACTATCTCCATGTGAGACGGTAGGGGCTTTTTTTTATCCGGTAGCAGTCACGTAGCGTAGGCCGTCCTCGCGTTCTTTCCATTCGGTGGGCAGAGGGCGCGTGGCGTATTGCCTGTGGAACAACGAGTGCTGGTAGTACGCCGCGCTCACTGAGAACGCCGTGAACTTGATGTGGTGCCCGCCTGCCCGCGTTGCTGCGGCGCTCTCAAGCTGCCACTGGCGCACGGGGTCCAGTTCGTCCCAGCCCTCAGCAACGATGATCGATAGCTTGTCATACTGCGCATCAGTCATGACGGGGTTGTCGAGCACGTAGTAGCAGTAGGCTGCGACGATGATCTTGCGTGAGGCCAGATCAGGGGTCACGTGCGCCTCAGGAACTCAGGTATGTCAGGCATCTCACCCGCATTCGGGGCAGAAGCCGTCGCCTCCACACGTAGGGCAGTCAAGTACGCTGTCTGCCCACGGATCAACTCCCGTTCCTCCGCAGTCAGGACACGCTTCGTCTCCTCCGCAGCAGGGGCATTCGTCGTCGTCATCTTCAAACATCACCACATGCCATTCAGCGCTTCACTAACACGTCCACCATCTACGTTGAGCTTTCGTCCTATCTCAGCGTTGGTAAGGCTGGTGCTCCTGTGAAGCCTACGAGCCTCTGCCCCCAGCTCAGCCGTCATCGGTTGGTGCCCCGACTTTCGTGGAGGGTTCTTCACCACACGCGTCATCAGCCCTAGAGCCGACGTGATGTGGTCCCGCACATGATCCTCCAGCTCCCAGCCAAGGGTTTCCTGTAGGAGTGCGCGGGCCATCGGTATATCAGTCACTTGTTAGCCCCATTGTTGGGCCATAGCATCAGCTATGCCTTGGTACGTGAGACTGCGGATAGCCCAGCGGTCCTCGCTCGGACCTTCTCTGTTCTGTCCGCTGTCGGTTTGGTTCTCCCACCGCTTCTTGCCGTCCTTCGTAATGCGCGGCTCGATGTACTTCGTGGGCACGAGCTTCGGAAGACCATGCAGCCACAGACACGTCTGCTTGCTGGCGTCGTCGCCGTACTCGTAGGGTTGGATAATCTGATCAGACTTTCGTATGCGGGTGCCAATGCAGCCCTTGGGGTTCTCCAAGGCCCACTTAGGCACCTTGGTCCCCATAAGCTTCCGCACGAACTCCAGAGCTTCCTCTGTGAGCTGTGCGCGCCCAGGTACACGCTTATTCCAATGAAGTCCTGATCCGCACAGGTATGTGCAGGGTGGATGGAAAATCGCTAGGTCCCATCCTCGGTCGAGGACAGTGAGAACGTCAGCTTCAATATGATTTCCCGATGCCGCCAACAGGTCACACGACCAAGCGTCGTGCCCTAATGCCCTGAAGGCGTCTCTCACTCGCCCGCTGTGTTCACAGCCAACGAGGACCCGCAGAACGCGGGTAGCTATTGCTTACTTCTTCTTGCGCCTTGTGTTCAGCGTCTGACGCCAGTTGCGTCCCCAAGCACGCTCTATGATGGCGTACTGCACGAGAGTGTGTGCCCAGCAGCCTTCACGGTTGATGTAGAGCCAGCGTCTCATGCTGCTAGTGAAATGATCTGCGCGTGAAACTTCTGTTTTGGCACGGCGTCGATCAGAAGCCCCTCGGGGTGCCGCATCTCCTCACGTATCCTGTCGGTCTTCGCGGGGTCCTGTAGCTTCAGGATGCGCTCCAGCAGCTCAGGAACGCTCTCGTCGGGGATGATGATTTCGTTGGTGCGAACCAGCGGCACCGCGAAGTGCGCGAGGTCTTCCAGCTTGCTGATGCGGTTCGTGGTGAAGGTAGGCGTGGCGTCTATTTCCTTGAACATCCAGTCAATCCTACCGGCTTCATGAATGACAACGTCACGCCCCATCGCAGCGGCAACTTGGATTGGGAAGCTCTCAATGTATCTTTGCTGATCTAGTGCCGCGCTCTCGTACTCAAAGTCGAACGACGGCGTCATTGCCATCAGGTTCATGCCCTGATGTTTCATGGCGATCCGCATTCGGTTCTGCCAGAAGTCCTGCTCGACACTTAGCTGCCAACCTGCCTGCTGCAGCGCGTACGTGTTGGTCTCCCATCCCGCCCAATGCAAACGCAGAGGACGGGACAGGATGCGGTGTGGGACGTACTTAAACAAGGCTCTCGCCAGCCAGCCTCAGGATCACAGCGTGCTCCTGCTTCAGATTGGCGACGACGGCTTCAGCGCGGGCGATGGCCTGCAGGGACGCCTTGATCTTCGTCTTGGCGGCTTTTGCCTGCTCCTCGATCAGCTCCTTGCGAGCCTCGTCTTCGATTTGCTGGATAGGCGAACGGATGGCAATCATCAGAGTTCCCTTGAGTTCTTCTTGGTGGTTGGGGTAGCCTTGGGCGTCTCAGGCTTCACGGGAGCAGGCGACGTACCACGTGACAGCAAGATGTTCAGCAGCTCCTCGATCCTCAGCAACGCGTCGAGCGTCTGTGCTTCGATAGTGCGGATGTGGCTGGGCTGGTGCTCACGCTGGCGTTCCGCCTGCGGGTTAGCAGTGAAATCAAACATGGATGTAGTCCTTCCACATGAGTTCGTAGATGGCCATCGCACACGCGGCGTAGCCGATGAAAAGCAACACTAGAGTTCCTTCCTCCAGTAGATGGTCTGAGGGTAACCCCACGGGACCGGGGGTTCGTAGATGCGGAACCCGCAGGCGATCAGGTTGTTCGCTGATGCGGGGTTGTCTGTGGTGTCGGTGACGATTGATGACCAGCCGTTGCGGCGGGCGCGAGCTTCACGAACCCTTACGAACCGTCGTTGAAGACCAGCACCTCGGTGCCAAGGAAGCACTCCCGCACGCTTGAGATATCCGACTTCGAACGGATGTGCATAGGTAGGCGTGAGACCACAGAAGCCCGCTGCCTCTCGCGTGTCATCTGCTGTGTAGGCAACCCACCATTGGCCCCGCTCTGGGTCCACCTGTGGTGCTGTATTCCCGAAGCAAGCATCGTGCAGCGTGCGGATGAGGTCTGCGTCCTCGTCATCGAAACCATCAACCCGCTTTAGGCGGTAGATCATCGAACGTATCGAGGTGAAAATTGTCGATGTCTGCCGTGGCTCCATCAGGAAACTCTGCTTCCATGAAGGGGCTCCCGCAGCAACCGCAGCCACCAATCTTCACCTTGATGCCGTAGGCCCGCAGTACGCCAGCGATGCGTTCGTGGGCTTCTTCTTCTGTCAGCTTAGACATACTGCATCCTATATGCGATGTTGTACTTCAGGTCCTCCAGCGTGCCTTCGTTCCACACCTGTTGGTCCCAATGGTTCTCCTGCCACTCAGCTTGGTGCTGCATGGCCCCGTTGTCCCCGTGGAAACCGGGGCGATTGATCTGCCACACCTGCGTCTTGCCGACGCTCATGAAGTGCGAAAGCTCGTTGGGGTACCGATGATCCTCGACCACGATGCGTGGAGCATTGAGGCATTGGGCTTCCTCGGCCCACAGGCGTCCCCACAGATCAGGGACACCCAGTGCGTCAGGAAGCTCCCGCCCAAGGGTCTGCATGAACCTGCGGGGGGTCACTCCACCCAGCAGCCCACAAGGCTCCTCTTTCAAGACGCCTTCGATGTGCCTGTCGTCGCAGCCCAACGCCCACAGCATCTCCTTCAACCGCTTGGCAACGCGGAGCGGGAAGAAGCCGTGTTCCTGCACGAGTATCTTGCGGACTTCGGACTTGCCTGATCCAGGTAGACCATGAAGCGCGATGATGGTCTTCATTTGAGGATCACCGCGTCCTTGATCAGCATGAACACGCACACGCCACCAAGGGCGAACACAGCGCCGAAGGTTGCCAGTGTCGAGATGACGCCAATCCAATCTTGTGTAGTCATGCAGCTTCCTTGTGTTTGTCGTCGAACGTCTTCTTGAACGAGACCTTGGCCTGCTCGTGATAGACGACGATGCCCTCGGGGTTCATGTAGCCGGGGACAGCCGTGGAACCGAATAGGCCCAAGTTGTCCATGGCGGCTGTGATGGCATCTGAGGTGAACTCCCCACGATGCAACACAGGGACCACAGAGACGCACGCAGGACGCGGGCGCATCTCAGGCCACTTGTGTGTGTCGAAGAGTGCGAAGCGCTTCTCAGTGAGGCCGTACGTTCTTTGGATGCCTTGGCCATACCACTCACCGAAGTGGCGACCTTCTCCCAGCTTCACCAGCTCATCGGCGTTGTCGTAGACCCACGCAGCGAAGCCATAGTTGTCCGTGGTCTTACCGGGGGCGATCAGGCGGGTGCGGGAGCCTGCGGCTACCATGTAAAGGTCCCCAACGCTCAGGTCGCCTGCGAGCTTGAAGTGGTCTCCTGTAGGGATGTCGAAGTATAACTCATCAGCACGGTCGTACGTGGGCTGGAGCTTCTTGATGATGATCTGAGCATTGGTCCCGTCGAGCTTCTCAGTGATCACACACCCACGGGAGAGGCGTGCGAGCTTGGGGAATGGTTCGAATGTAATCAAGTGTTCTCCACTGCTTTGTTGAGTGCGTCGATCAGGTCGTACACCTGACCAAATGTCAGCTCCAAGACGTCCGCAGTGCTGCGGTCCTCGTACTCCTGTCGGATCACAAGGGTCTCCTCAGCGCGTCCGCGTTCGAAGCTGCGGGACCACCACACGTCGATAGCAGGACACCCCGGAAGCCTTTTGGCCCCCGGTGTCTTCACTGTCTCTGCAGCTGCTATGGTGTAGGTGGTCCCGTGCGCGTCACTGCTTTGACTGCAGGGCAAGCTCGTGCTCGATCAGGAGTGCGATGTGGTGCTTGGCCTTCTCAAGGTCCTTGATGCCACCCTTGGCTCGCCATCGGGTCACATACTTGACGATGTTGCCTTCACTGAAGCCAAGATTGTTCGCCCAAATGTACTCGATGGGCTGGATGGCGCAGTCGGTGTAGTGCGAGCCGCCGACTTGGGTGCCAAGGACGGTCTTCTTTGGTGCCACGTCAAACGCGTCAGCCATGTGTCTCCTTATTCCACTTCCATAGGTTTCTTGCGTGCAGCACGACCATCATGCCGTTGACCGGGAGCAGTCCCCAAAGGTTGCCTTCGACCATGATGATCCACCACGGCACCTGCGCAGCTAGGCCCAACACAGGACCCAGCTTCGATTTGTTGCCATAGTAGTACGTGCCTGCGATGGTGATTGCGGAGGCGCTGAGTTGGACTAGGAACTCTGGGGTCACTCGTCTTCCTTGAAGTGAACGAAACCAATGGGTTCCTGTGTAACCTCTCGGTCTTCGTCAGCGTCACGCACTCTCTCATGTATCATCAGTACCCCTAAGGCTCCGTATGAGACAGGCTGTAAGTTGTCGGTGTCCACAGTATCGGCTCTTTCTTCTCGCTGTCCCAATCGGTGAACCGCAGTATCCGCGCGAGGCGTGCCTGCGTGAGCGCGTCGGCTTCGGTGAGGCCTGCCTTCTCGTAAGCCTTCACGATGCGCCACCACCTGACGGTGTTGTGTGGGTGCGTGTCCGCCAAGCTCTCAGCAGCAAGGTTCAGAAGTTTCTCAGCCTTCACAGGCCCCACCCCCGGACACCCCTTGTACCCATCGCTCGTGTCGCCAATCAGCGTTTGATAGAGGTGATTGTAGTCGGCCTCCTCTTGGCTGATGTGCAGAAGGTCCTTCCCGGTCCACACGGTAGTCGGGATGGTCTTCATGTCCTTGTCTTGGCTGACGATGATGCGCTGGGTGCGCCCCGGCTTCGTGGCGAGGATGCCCATGACGTCGTCGGCCTCCAGCCCCGGCATCGACTTGCACCGATACGTCGTCTTCACACGCTCGCGCAGCGCCGCGTAGCACAAAGGCTTACGCGAGGCCGCACGGTTGTTCTTGTATGAAGGGTCCACTGTGAAGCGGAAGTTCGGCGGCTCCGAGAAGCACAGCACGTGCTCCTTGGTTTCAAAGCGGTCGAAGATACGCTTGATCATGCCTGTGAGATTGAAGACAGCTTCGTTCTCGTTGGCATAGATCACGTGGTTCTGATCGTCCCAGCGGGTCTCACGCTCGATGGCTGCTGTCGCTCGGAAGATGAACTCGTCCCCGTCGATCAGCAGCAGCTTCTTGGCCATCAGTAGTCGTAGTCGTCGTCGTCGTACAGGTCCTCAGCCGCGTCCTGTGCCTGTTCCGCCATGATGGCCTCGACGGTCTCGTCAGCAATAGCGGGTTGCGCACGAGCGTCACGAACGCCCGCCAAGTAGCCATCGTTCCAGTCGTTGCATTCGAAGAGAGCATCCGCGTACCCAATGGTCCTGCCATCCTCGACGCCGTCCCTGAAGGCCTCGTCCAGCTTTACCTGGATGTCCTGCTGGGCCATCTGGTGCCCTTGGTACATCGCTTGGTCGATGACCTGATAGAGATTGGTGATCATCTCGCGGACCTGCGGACCCACAAGGATATCCGTTGCCCTCTCAAGAGCCACCACGTTGACGTTCTGAAACATTAGTCTTCCTTTTCGTTGAGCCACGTGAGGCCCTTGGTTGTGATGTGCCACGAGGTAGCGAACCGCTGTGGGCCTACCTTCGTGGTTATGAGCTGGAGCGAAGCTGCCATCGCGATGATGTCGGCCTCCTTGCGCCCGAAGTCTCCTTTGACGCGAAAGGTCCCACGGTGCGCTCGTGTGAGCACACGATGCAGACGCATCTCGGGGGTGACTTCGCTAGTGCGTTTCGGCCCAGTTCGCGCCGATATCGAACGAGCTGTCGAGCGGGACACGGAAGCCGTAGGCGTCACCCGCTTTGCGCGCACAGCGCACGAGGATTTCACCGATTGCTTGCGCGACTTCTTGGCGACAGCAGACTTGGATTTCGTCATGTACCCATAGAACGAAGCAGAAGTCCCCGTCCCATCCTTCCTTGAATGTAGCGCAACACTCTTCATAGGCGTCGGCCAACCATCGTTTGCAGATGATTGCCCCAGCGCTTTGGATCATGAAGTTGAGAGCTGAGTGATCAGAGCGAATAGGTATTATGCGTCCGTCGAGAGCCTTGATGCGGCCTCGCTTGGCAATCTGTTCCCCTATCTTCTCCTTGAGAGTGCCGAAGCCGTCGATGCGCTTTAGAAAGGCATCTCGTACTGTCTTTCCGACTTTTCGTAGGAGCTTGCCGTCTGGCGGGCTGCTGGGGTCACCAAAGAACTTGATGTACAGCTCGATACCTTCGTCGCCCGCGTTGCGTCTCGCGTTGAGCAGGGCTTCGTAGATAATCTCGCCGCACTTGAGGTCCCATGCCCCATAGATGTAGGCGTAGATGAACCGCTTCGATCCGTCTTCTCGGACGATGGTGTGGCACTTGTTGTGTTTGTCACGTTCACCCTCTGCAAGGCCCATGACTTGGGCGTGTAGCCAGTGAGGATCACCCTCAACGACGACCTTCGCGTACTTGCCGCCATCGAGAGGCACTAGGTAGTGCGCCAACCCCCGCAGCTCTAAGCCTTGTTGGTCGGCACCCAGGAATACCCAGTTCGGATACTTCGCATAGAACAGCGCGCGGAATGCAACGCCGTAGGGCTTCTTCGCGGAAGGCACCTGCCCCAAGTTGGGGAACATGTGCGCCCCGCGTGACGTGATGGTCCCCATGGGGTTGATCACGCCGTGGATGTGCCCAGTGTCCTTGACCGATTGGATCAATGCGTTGTCGGTGCCACAGAGTTGCGACAGTCGCTTCTCGACCATCAGCAGCTCGCCAAGGCCATCCATCTCTGGATAGCGCGCGACGACGCTCTCAATGGTCTCTTCGTCCAGCTGCGGTGACCCACCGTCCGTGAACTTCTCTGGCTTCCAACCACGGTCCATCAAGACCTTCGCGATATGGTCCCGTGAGCCGGGATTGAAGTCCACACGCTTGATCTTCGTGCATGGATACCCTTTGAACGGCTTGATCGTTTTGGTCTTGCCAGTCTCGGGGTCCGTGACCTTGTAGGGTTCGCCTTCGTCGCCCCAGTAACCCATCTTCTTGTTGGGCTGCTTGGGAACGAAGAGGGCCTTCGTAGGATCAGGGCTGATAGGTGCGTACCAGTAACCGAAGTGCTGGATTAGTTTCTGCTCCAGCTCATGTTTGCGTCCTGTGAGTTCAGCCTGCAGCTCACCAGCGGCCTTCAGGTCAAATGGTACTCCCGCGCGCTCCATAGCATCGCACACGCGGGCCACGCGATGCTCCAGAACGATTGGGTCTTGCGCGTATTCGTCGGGACGCAGATGCCGCCACAGCTTCAGGTTCGTCTCTCGATCCTGCAGCATGTAGCTGTGCATGTCTTCGTTCCACGTGCCCCACACGTATTCGAGAATGGCCTTCTCGTCCGTGAGGCCCAGAGCGAGAGCCTGCGCCCTACGTACTTGCGCGTAGTCGCCCTTCTGCTCGCCCAATCGGTAGCCCCACGCACCCAGCGTGTGCTTGCCTTGGTACTCCCTGCCCGCAGGCATGATGCCCTTGGCGATCAGGTCCTTGTCGCTCGCCTTGACGTTCGGGTAGATCAGCCTCGCCATGATCATCGTGTCACGCACGAGGACGCCTGCACGAGGCTTCCACCCGGTGAGCTTGGTGATCAGCGGGATATCGTGGCGCTGGATGTTGTGACCGATCAGCATGTCTGCCTTGTCCAGCAGCTCCAGCATCTCGGCGTCTTGCCCCGGCTTGAAGTCCCACTCTTCGTTGGTGTCTACGTCAGCCCATGCGGAGCAATGTATCTTGGTAGCATTGGCAACGAACCCGTTGCTCTCAGTGTCGAAGAGTAGTCGTTTCAGTTCGGAAACTCCTTCAGATATTCGTCACAGCACTCCTCATGGAACATTACGTCCCCAAGGAGAGCGTATGACCCCGGAAGCAACCCTTTGCCCTCGGGATGCCAGTACGTGAGCACAGGCTTCCCACATTGACCGCACGTGAACGTCTCAGTCTCAGGTTTGATCAAAACGGAATATCCTCGTCTGTTGAGTGTGGATCAAAGTTGCTCACGGCCTCGAAAGGCGAAGCAACGACGTTGCGACCAACGCTCCTGTCGTACTCCAGCACGTCAGCCTCGCCTGTCTCACCAATCTCTCGGCACTTCAGGATGCGTATTTGAGACTTCGTCTGCTTGCCGTCTTTGGCTTGCTGGTTGCGCTCCAGAGCGTACGCGTTGTCTGACAGCTGCTCCAGTGCTGCGGACCCACGGAAGTCACTCAGGGAAACCTGAGCGCCCTCGTTGAAGTCTTTGCCCTTCGCGCGCTTCAGATGGACGATGGCAATGATGCCCACGCCGGTCTCTTCCACGAGACTGCGCAGGTTGGTCATCAGGATGTCGATGTCCTTGCGCTCACCTTCGCTGCTACTCTCGACGCCACTGGTCACGATGCTGATGTGGTCGAGCACGATGAAATCGCACTTGAGCACCTGTGCCATGTAGCGCATCTTAGAAAGCAAGCGCTTGCTCTCCAGTGATCCGAAGTGGTCGTAGAAGACCATGTTCTTGTGGATCACATTCTCAAGCGCGTCTTTCCACTGCGCGTCCGTGATGACAGTCGGGTCGAACCGCAGCTTGCCTAGCGACACCCCGGTGTGCAGAGCCACGTAGCCCTGCGCCGTTTTGATGTTGCTCTCCTCCAGGTACACGTTGCCAATCTTGCAAGCGTGCGTCTCGTGGAGATAGTAGGCCAGCTCACGCGCCCACGTGGACTTCCCGATACCGGAGCCAGCCGTGATCATCGTAATCTCGCCCTTGCGCAGGCCGTAGGTCATCTCCTGCAGCTTGGGGTACGGCAACGCGAAGCCCTGAGCACAAGCCTGCTGCAGCTTGTCCAGAGTGAACTCCTCGCCCAGCACGATGCCGTCAGGGCGATAGTCCTTGGCGTCCCAATAGGCCCGCACGAGTGACTGAGGCCCGTGTTTGAGCAGGGCGTCATTGGCGTCCTTGCAGCCCTCAGGGAGCGTGATGATCTTCACGCGTCCTGCAGGCAGCAGCTCACACGCCTTCTCCAACGCCTTCTGACCCGGCTCGTCTTTGTCGAAGCACAGATAGACGGTGTCGAAGTTCAGGAGCTTGTCGTAGTCGCGGATGATCGCCTTCTCTACGGAGCCAACGCCGTTCGGCAGGGAGCCTACGGGCCACTTGTGGTCGAAGGCCTGATAGTACGACGCCGCGTCAAGCTCGCCCTCGGTGAGGGTCACAGAGCGGCCTTTGCTCGGCCAGAGCCAGCTCATGTATATCGGCGGGTTCTTCCCTGCAGGCCCACGCCACGCGAAGTCCTTGTCCTTCGTGCGCGTCTTCTGTCCGATCAGCTCGCCACGGTCGCCCTTGATGTTCATCAGGTGGACCGGGGTGCCATCGGGCAACTCGGACAACTGGTAGCCAATCTTCTTCGCGGTCTCTTCGGTGATGCCACGCTTCGTGAAGGCTTGGTAGTGACCCTGCAGTCGGGTCCAATCCTTGTCGGCGTTGTGTGCCGCTACGTCGTCCTCGGTGAAGCTGTTGAGGCCGTCTCCCTTGAATTGCTTCTCGCAGACTTGGCAGAATGCGCCGTCGTCGTATACCGAAAGCCCGTCCGATGATTTACCGCACGGGCATGGATCATGTCTTAGGAACCCCACGTATCTCCTTGCTCAGCTCTGCGCTGTCTCTTGATGCGCAGCATGTTGCAGATGTCACTGATGACGATGGCCACGATGAACGCACACATCACTGAGACCATCAGGCCCAGCACCAACAGGAGTTGCCCGAATATGAGCACCCCTGTCAGCACTGAGCCTAAGAATGCAGTGACGGTCACGCAGCGAGAGCTACGGGCTTCACGAGCTTGTAGCTGGCGTACTTGCCGCCAACGCCATCTTCCTTCATCGTCAGGTCGATGTTGTAGCCCGCCTTGCGGAGCTTGAAGATGCAGTCCGACAAACGATAGATGTGGTAGACCAACATGCTCTCGTTGTTCGTGATCGACTTGCCCTCTTCGAGGTGCGCGAGGATTTTGCGCGTCTGAGGAGTGAGCCGCAGGTCACCCGCGAGCGTCGGGGTGCCGATGGTGATGGTGTTGTCCTTCACCAGTTCCAGCATCGAGGCGCGGACAAACCACTCGTTTTTGAAACGCCCGTGACCAGCCTCGTAAGCCTCATCCCTGTCGAACCGCACCAGCCAGTACGGCTTGCCTGCGTGGTATTCGTCGGGAATGATTGTGCCTGTGAGGCCATAGGTCCAAGCAGGGGTGACGTTATTGTTCGCGTACTCGCGGGAGATAACCTTGTCGCCAATCTTCATAGTCACTTCCTCTTCTCAGTTTTGGATTGTTGAAGCTCTTTGATCCAATCCGCAGGCACAGTGCCTTTGTCGGCCCACTTGAAGCCGTGCGTGTCCGCCCACTTTGCGTAGGTGGTCTTGCTGCCCTTGTAGATTGGTGTGGATGCTCGTTCGAAGACGATGCGTATCTCCAGCTCAGGGTGTTGCTCCTTGAGCAGGATCAGCTTCTGACGCTCTTCAGCGCCCTTATCGCTTCCGCGCCACGCACCACCAAAGCGACCCTTGGCCTCGATGATGATGTTGGTGCCTTCGAACTTGAAGTCTGGTAGGTACTTCGCATTGCGCTCAGGGACGACGTAGTGAACCCAATCGTCTTCGAATAGGAACGCTACGTCGGCCTTGTCGAGCTGCTCTGCGACACGCCGCTCAAGTCCACTTCGAAAAGCAGGCTCAAGCGACAATGCAGGATTAGCCATTAGAAGTCTGTGTCGTCGTCGCCCTCTGACGGATCGAACGGGGAGCCTTCACTCTCGTCTTCGTCGCCGGAGTACGAGAAGCCCTCGGCCTCTTCGAACGACGACTTGCCGAAGTCCGATTGCTTGAGGTCGAGCAGCTGCACCGCACGCATGTACAGATTGATGCCGCCGCCGAAGCCCTCATAGGCATTGACGGTGACGTCGAGCTTGAGGGTCGAGCCGCCGCCGATGACGACGTTCTCGGGGACCTTGTTGTTCTTGGCGTCGAACACTGGCGGTCGATACTTCTCGCCAGAGGTCGCTTCCAGAGACAGGTCGCCCGTCTTCTTGTCCTTCTTCCAAGGCAGCTTCGGGTTCTCGACGTCGGGCAGCAACTCCTTTGCCACCTTCTTGAGATACGCGTCCACCTTGCGATGATCTTCGTCGCTGAACTTCACGCGAGTGATGAAGCGGCGCTTCTGCGCACCGTTCGGCCTGCCCTTCTTGTCGAGAGGCTGGTAGACATCAATCTCGTTCAGCTTGGGGAACACCGCGATGCCAGCGGGAAGGATTTTCGTAATCTTGTCAGCCATAGGTAGTCGAAATGTCTTTCTTGAAATCAGAAGGAGGCGTCAAAGCCACCTGAGGAACCGCTGTCGTACGAGGAGCTTCCGCTGTCGTAGCTGAAGCCGCTGTCGCTTGACGGCGAGTAGGACGACGACGACGAGCTATCCACGCTGTGGTGTGACGGCGTGTCGTTGTTGATGATGGTCGTGGTGTGGTCGTGATGGCTCAACGCGGAGCCAAGGATCATTCCGGTCGCTAGGCCAGACATAGGGTCGTGGGTGTACACCGGCGCTACTGGTGCAAACGTCTGGTACGCAGGCGCTGGGGGCGCAGTGCGCGGGGCATAGTGACGCTCGAACGCAGCGACGTCTGCTGCACTCGGTTCGGCGTGCGGATACGCGAGATGTTCCCTGTACGGGCGCGGGGAGACATCGCTGTCCATCTCGAAGCGCTCGGCCAGAAGACGGTCACGCTTGACGCTCGCCCGATACGCGAGGATCACAGCCACGAGGCCGACGACGAACAGCGCGAGCACGAACAGGAAGCCCGTGCTCATGTGGATGTGCTGCATCAGGCTACGAGGCCCTTGATCTTCTCGGCCACTTCCAGAGCGGTCTGCGCGGTGGCCTTCGCGTTGGCTTCGGCTTCCGTGGCTTCCTTGTGCCACTGCAGAGCCGCACCGGCCTCGATGGCGTGCTCTTTCGCCTGCTCGAACTTGTCTACGGCGTGCTGCTCCAGATCATGCACGGTCTTGTAGAAGCCCGACAGGATGGTCTCGATGGTGGTCACCTCGCCGGTGATCCACGCTTTGATTTTGGAAAACATCAGTCGTTTGTTCCCTTGGTTTAGATAGGGCGGCGGCGCAGCGGCCCCCGCATATGAAAAAGGACCCCGTAGGGTCCGCGTTACTTCTTGGTTGACTGCCGTGCTTCCCAGCGCTTGCGGCGCATGGGTGCTTCCTCGGACTTGTAGTTCTTCGGGTCTCGGGAGGTGTTGGCTTCTGCGGTCCCACGCGGATCGAAGTTGACCCGCGCGCCGCTGACGATGATGCGTTTGGTTTTAGCTGGCACGATACGCCTTCATGAACTCGCGGTGAAACTGCCGGCGCTGATCCTTCGTCATCGCGAAGAGGTCGAACACCACGGGGTTACCCGACGCGTCCTGCACGGTCACAGTGTGCTTGGATGCGCCCATGTGGATGATGACGCGGGACTTCATACGGCGTACCCCACGACTTCTGGCACCGGGACGAACGTGACAGCCTTGGAGACTTCGTAGTTGTCACCGTTGTAGGTCTGATAGAGCCAGCCTCCGGGGACACGGAGCCGCTCGACGGCGTACGCCACGCTCTCCCACTCGTGCTTCCCGTTGCCCTTGTAGGCCTGAGCACCCTTGGGAGCCTTCTTGGTCTTGGGTTTCTCGTCGCCCAGCTTGGTCTGGATGAAATCGACCAGCTGACGGGCCTTGGGGGCACTGACGCCAACGGCGACACCATCGATTAGCACTACAAAGGCGTAATCGGCATCGCTGCCGTTGCTGCCGTAGCTGTCAACGATCAGCTCTGCTTCTTCGTTGTCTACCAGTCTGATTTGTCCGTAACTCACTTGCAGGTGCTCCAGAGTTTGTCCGCGATGCGGATGTGGCGTTCGTAGGTCTTGTAGTCGCGAGCGCGGTAGGCCTTCATGGCCTTCTCACCGTGCCAATCAGCAGCGCGTTGGCGCATACCCATTGCGTTGTGCTCCTTCGTTGAGTGCGTTCGCGAGGGCGATTGCCTCTACGCGTTTCAGGTCCTTGGCGACGACGGTGGGCCCACGGTGAACCACCATGAACCCGCGCGCTGTGTTGCCTTCGACCACGTATGGTTCAGTGCGAGAGCTACGAACGCACATTCAGTCCTCCAGGCTTGTGCCAGGTATCAGCCACTCGCTGTACGACGGCCAATCGTAGTCGCCGTAGAACACGAAGGCCTCGCGGGCTGCATATCGGCAGTCGTGGTCAGAACGTGTTTCGCATGGTCCGATGGTCACTGCCTGAACTCCATGTTCTGCCGCAGGCGCTGCTCCAGCTCCCCGACGTTGACCCCACGGGCCTCAAGGACCGCAGCGGCAACAGGAGGAACAGGGGTGCCATTGAGGATGGCGGCGCGTACGATGCGCTCAGGGTTCACTTGGCGTGCGTTGTGGAAAGTGGTGCTGAGCTGCATGTGTCAGTTCTCCGTTTCGGTTTCGCCGTTGAGTTCGATAGCACGCGCGCAGATGGCCATTGCTCCCGTCGTGATGGCGTAGAGAGCGATGGTGACTTGAGCCGCGCCTTCATCGCTCAAGTGGTCGTTGTCGAGCAGGGACTTGAGGAACTTCGCGGAGATAGTCAGGCCTTCCTCGGCGTGTGCGGCGAGACCTTCGAACGTGGTGATGTTGCTGAGTGGATTGGTCTTGGTGGGCATGTCAGAGAACTCCTCGGATTGCGAAGCGGCGCTTGCCGACGTAGCGGTAGCCCTTCGTGGGGTGCAGATAACGGACGCCAGTCTCTGGGATGATGGTGGCGTTGATGGCGCTCTTGGGGATCAGCGCGTTCCACGCTCGCTCAAGGAGCATGAGGCGCTGTGCGTCGAGAGTTTCACGCGAAGGCATATTTGGCATTCAGGATTTCCTTGAGGTCTAGTGCGCCCTTCTCGGGCAGCTCGGGTAGCCGATGGTGGTTGGCTGGTGTCAGGTCAGCCTTCGCGCTCGCAAGCAACTCAGCGAGCACGTCGTGGTCCGTGTACATCTTCAGGAATTGCTCCCTGATGATTTGGTTGAAGCGACCAGCGTGTGATGCATGACAACCGAAGCTGTCGTGAACCGTCGCGATGTCAGTGATGCCTTCGTCGCGCGCTGCCCCTACAGTCAGCAGCAGATGTGCAGCGTCGTTGGCGTGAACGAAGTTTGGACTTACGCCAGCGGCCACCTTGTCCTTCGAGATTTCAGTCTCGGAGCCTGTGGCCACCGTGATACGTGTGCGCGTCTTGACGCCGTGGTCGTTCAGCCACAACTCGACACGCTGCACCGTGGCGTCGTGGTAGCGATTGATCCACGGGATGCCTGCGGGGGTCGTCCAACGCAGAGGTTTACCTTCGTGAGCCAACGCTCGCGCGCAAGCCTGCAGGAACGCCATTGCCTGCGCAGGTAGGCGCACAAGTTCAACGATGGCTGCGTGCGTGTGCTTTGCGAGATATCGCGCAGCGGCGTAGCCCTCGTCGTCACCAAATGGGTGAACCTCCAGCTCCTTCTTGAGAACCTTGAGCTTCAACGGCTCCATGAGGTCCTCAAGATGCTGCTGCCCCATGCCGAAGACCTTGCTCGAATAAGCAAACGTCATCACGTTGCGCTTAACTACGGAGCGGTTGATGCCATAGTCGAGACACTGCTTGCGCAGCACGGGGTTCTCTTCGTCCGCCTCAATCCTGGATTTAACCTGGTCCGCCACGAGCTGGTAAACGTCTTGCGGTTCAGGCGTGTCAGTCAGGTTGACGTAGCGGCCCTCGGGTGCCCGCGTCATCGCAGCGAGGTGCTGAATGCCGCTGCAGCTGCCATCGAAGCTCACAGGCAGTCGGGTGACGTATGTAGGCCCCGCGTCTACGGCACTCACAAGCTCCCGGCACGACGCAAGAAATAGGAACGGACAGTCCGCTTGCGTCCATCCCGTTGCATAGAGGGGGCGCTTCACGTAGTCGCGTATGAGGTCGATGTTGTCGTCCACCCACTTGATGCGCTCCTCTATCGGTCGCTTGCCGATCTTGTTGAAGTCACCGCAGTTCGCCACGTGCATCTTGAGCCAGTAGATGCCCTCGGTGCCGATGGGTTCGCCATTCGCAAACAGGAACAACGCACGCA
>Ga0265327_10000864_pt1 | contig 44992 bp, 36 predicted proteins | sample 41621metaG_FD_202089 | JGI IMG/M metagenome (GOLD analysis project Ga0265327, IMG submission 202089) | Rhizosphere microbial communities from Carex aquatilis grown in University of Washington, Seatle, WA, United States - 4-16-21 metaG | ecosystem: Host-associated > Plants > Roots > Rhizosphere... | reverse complement strand
GTGGGGGTCGAGAGAGAGTTCAAGACCAATGAAGCCTTCTTTTCCTGCACGGACCGAAAAGGTATCCTTTTGGCCGGCAACAGGATATTTCAGGCCATCAGCGGATATGCGGAAAGCGAGCTGATCGGAAAGCCTCACAACATCATCCGGCACCCGGATACGCCACGCGCCATCTTCCAACTCCTATGGAAGACCATTCAAGCGGGCCGGCCGATCGCGGCATTTGTGAAGAACATGGCCAAGGATGGCCGGTTCTACTGGGTCGTGGCACTCGTTGCGCCGGTCAACGATGGCTACATCTCGATTCGCTTCAAACCGAGCGGCTCGTTGTTTCGCACGGTGATCGACCTTTACGCCAAGATGAGGGCGCTCGAAGCAGAGCACGAGCAACGCGGCGAAACAGGCGAGGCGGCGATGGCCGCCTCCGGCCAGCTGCTCGCCGACGCGCTGCGATCGCTCGGCTATGCCGACTACAACTCCCTCATGCACGAGGTCCTCTTGCGCAGCGAAATCGATTCGCGCGATGCCGCCCTTGCCGCCTCGGGCCTGAATCTTCTTCCCGGGCTGCCCGACGGCCATTCCGACAAACCCGTCGGACTCGAAGCCGCCCTGCAGTCCTTCTGCATCGGTGGCCGGCGCGAATTGAATGAGGTGCAACGCCATTACCAGGAGCTGGGCACGTTTCTTGAGCTGGACAAACAACTCAGCAAGGCGGCCCACGCGGCTCGCGCCCTCGCGGAGGAATTCGGGCTCACGGCGATCAACATCTCCATCCGGGCCATGCATTGCAGCGATAAGGGCGGCGCGATCGCGGTGGTCGCCGGCAACCTCTCCGAAACCGCCCGGCAAATCACGAGTGCGGTGGCGGCCGCGGATCAGAAGGCAAAAAAAGTTTCGTCAACAATCGGCATCGCCGCTTTCAACATCGCCTGGGCGCGGCTCCAGGTCGAGATGGCCGCCCTCTTCTACCACGAGATTTACGGCGACTTTCTCGGAGGCAACCTCCTGCCCGGCTCGCCGCAGTTCCAGTCGCGCCTTCGGCTGATGGAATGGCTCGCCGCCGCCGCCGTGCGCACTCACAAGTCAACCGAGACGGCCCTGGCCACAATGGTCCGGGAACTTTCCACGATGAGCGAGGACGCCCAAGCCTTCCGCCGGCTCATCGTCACCCTCCAGGTTTCCAAAGTCGTCGGCCTGACCGAATCCGCGCATCTCAAGGGACTGGGAGAGATTCAGGCCGCCTTTGACGACATGCGCGCCCGCGTCGAAAAAATCCAAAGCGAGTTCAAGGCCATCGAGGATATAATCGAGGCGATTCTGGACCATGCCCGCAATGCCCCGAAGATTCTTGCCGCCATGAAGACCGCGGTCGACCTGCTTGGCACCAACGCCCGGCGCCTGCAGGAGCACGACCGTCCCTTGGAGGAAACACCCGGGAAGGCCAAGTCGGCCGCCGTGATCGCCGCATGAGTCCCGTCGGGACGCGCGCCGCGGGTGGCCCTCGCCTCTTCGCATAGACAGAGGCGGGCGCCCGCGTCGGCGAAAATCGCCGATCGAGGCCGATTGACTCGCCGGGGCGAATTGCGCCACGGTCCCCCGCTGCCAGCTGTGTCGCCGATGAGCCTCCACCTCGAACCCGGACAATGGGCCCTCCTTGTTGCCGGCGCATTCTTTGTGGGCCTTTCGAAAACGGGTCTGCCGGGCCTCGGCGTGCTTTTTGTCGCGGTGTTCTCGGTGGCGCTGGGCGCCCGGGCGGCGACCGGGGTCGTTCTGCCGATGCTGATCGTCGGCGACCTCCTGGCGACGGCCACCTATCGGCGCCACCTGGTCTGGACCCAGTTGTGGCGACTATTCCCGTGGACGGCGGCGGGTGTGGTCGCCGGCTGGCTGGTTTTTGGAAAACTGGACGACGCCCGATCCGCCCGTTTGATCGGCTTCATTCTGGTGGCGATGCTCGGCCTGCATTTCTGGAGGAAGATCCGCACCCCGAGCGAGGCGACTGTTGAAACGTCGGCCTGGCCCGTGGCGGCCGGCACGGGCGTGGTGGCGGGTTTCTGCACCCTGGTCGCCAACGCCGCCGGGCCGGTGATGAACCTCTATTTGCTCGCGATGAAGCTGCCCAAGCTCGAATTCATGGGCACCTGCGCGGCATTTTTCCTCCTGCTGAACTGGTTCAAGGTGCCGTTCATGGTCAACCTGGGCTTGATCAACGCGGCCAGCCTGCAACTCAACCTCTACCTGGTGCCGGCGGTAGTTGCCGGTGCCGTCGCCGGCCGCTGGACCCTTGGTCGGATCAACCAGAAGTGGTTTGAAATCATCACCCTGACCCTGACCGCCGCCGCCGCGGTGAAGCTTGTAATGACCTGACCGATACGCCGCCGGTTCGACGGTCAGGAGGGCGTCGGCTTGCGCGGGCGGACCGGCGGTCCGAACATGCGGAGCAGGTATTCGCTCAGGTTCAGCAAGCTCACCCGGCGCACGCCGCCGGTGTGCAGCTCGCGCAGCCGGGCCACGTGCTCGCTTCTCTCCACCAGATAATCCCACAGCTCGCGCTCCAGTTCGCGGGCGGCGGCGCCGGGATCGACCATCTGCGCGGCGACCGAAAAAACCTTCGCCTGCCAGTGCCGGCGCTCCTCCGGATGATGGTCAAGATAATCGAACAAACCTTGCTCGTATTTGTTTAAACTCATTCGCAGTTAGGGCGGGAATCAGAAAGTTACAAAACCGTGGCATTGCAATTGAACATCCTCCCGCTATGCGTGTCATCCAGTTAATCAACCAGACACACACCATGTTGCAAAAGCTCAAAGAACAATTCCCCGCTATCTTCCTTACCGCGCTGATTGTCGCCGGCGTGGTATTTTGGTTCCACCAGAAGACGGTAACTGATCTTGCCGCGCAGCAGCAAAAGCAGCTCAACGAGCTACGCGAACAGCAAAATGCCGAGAGAAAGGCTGATGCCGAGGAAAACCGCCGCCACATCGAGGCGGTCAACCAGTTGCTCAAGGATGCGATCGCCAAGCGCCAGGCCGACGTGTTCATGACCGACGAAGAGGTCAACAAGCTCAATTCCGAGAAGGTGAACCAGCTCGCCGACGCGATCGCGAAGAAGGTCCTTCCCTACGGTCAGGTCCCGAAGACGCCCGAGGAGGCTGAAAAGCTCCAGAATGAACAGGTTGACAAGGTGGGTGGCCGCCTGGCCGAGAAGATTTCGCCGATCCTCAGCGAGATGGCCAAAGACCAGAATCTCACCCGCGAGTCCATCAATCAGTACAGTCAGCGGATCTCCGACCAGATCAGCGGAGCGCTCACCGCCGAGATGTCGCGCAACCAGCAGCTCAACAGCCAACTCGCGACTTCCGAGACGATCGCCCAGGACTCCCTGAAGCTTTCCCATGAAGTCACCGCTCTTTACCTGAGCAGCTTCAAGGACCAGGGCCTCCTGACCCGGATCCTCACGCTCCCGGCCAACGTGGTCCGCGATGCCGCCAATCTCAGCATCGTCAGCAGCTCCGAGCGCAAAAAGATGGAGGAGCGCCTCGTTTCCGAGATGAACGCCCTCCAGAAACGCCTCGACGAGATGCAGGCCGCGCTGCCCAAGAAATAATCTCCGTAAACCGGGTGTCTGTCAGGCCGCGCTGCCCGCGCGGCCTTTTTGTTGCCCCACCCTGCGCTGTCGGCGATTTCGGCCAGATTCAACTCACCCGTCTGCAGCCGGTCTCGCCGAGGCCGGTCGCTAACGCCTCTGCCATCCGCCGCCCGCTAGCTTCACGGCACCCGCACGAGCCGGGCCACCGCGCCGCCCGCGGGGGCGAGCTTCAAATCCAGGGTGTCGGCGGCAGTTACAACCTTCTCCTCGATCGCAATGTGCTCGGCCTTCTCGCCGCTGTCGTCGGCATCGTGCCACCAGCGCAGCTTCCAGCGCCCGGGCCCGAGGAAATCAAGTTTTACCGGTAGCTGGCGGGGATTGCTGTTGGTGAGCGCGCCGACGAACCAGGCCGGGCCCGCCCGGCGGACGATCACGATGTGCTCGGCGACCGCACCGGAAACCACCCGGGTCTCGTCCCACACCGTCGGCACCACCTTCAGGAAATCGTAGCCCGGCTGGCCGCGCAGGTTGTCGGGATGCTCGCACACGCAGCCGATCGGGCTGTCGTACACGACGAACAGCGCGAGCTGCGCCGCCCGCGTGCCCTGGACCTGCGTGGGCGAAACCGCTGTCTTGAACTGCGCGGGCGTCCGGTTGAGGAAGCCGCCGGGAGTGAAATCGCCGGGCCCGACCAGGTAGCGGGTGAACGGCAGCGTGACCTTGTGCTCCGGCGTCACCCGCGTGCTCCATTTGTTGTACTCGTTTCCAAGCACGCCCTCGCGGGTGATCTGGTTGGGCCACGTCCGGTTCATGCCGGTCGGCTTGAAGGCGCCGTGGAAGTTGACCATCAGGTGGTGCTCGGCGGCCGCGCGGGTGATCTTCTCGTACCATTCGACCATCGCCTGGTCGTCGCGGTCCATGAAATCGATCTTCACGCCCGCCAGGCCCCACTGCTCGTAAAGGGCAAAGGCCTTCTTGTAGGCGTCGTTTCGCTCGACATCGGTCCAGTGCAGCCACACCCACAGGCGCACACCGCGCTCGGCCGCGAATCGCCGCACCTCGGGCATGTCCAGCGCCGGATTCACCCGCGTGATATCCGCGTCCGGCTGGGCGGGTTTCCCGTACCAGTACCAGTCGATGAGCTGGTACGGCCAGCCCATGTCGGCGGCCAGCTGGATGTACGCCTTGATCGTGGCGGTGTCCATGATCGTGTCGCCCGACCACCAGTGATCCCACGCCATCAGGCCGGGCTTGATCCAGGACGGATCGGCGATCTGCGAGGCCGGGCTGAGGTTGAGAATCAAGTTGCTCTCAACCAGCCGGCCGGGTTCGCGCCCTACCATCAGCACCCGCCACGGCGATTGATGCGGGAGGGTCGCCTTCACCAGTCCGTCGCCTTCCAGCCGCGGCGCCAGGCGCGCGTGCAACGTCACGCCCGGCGGCGTGGTCTTGCCCACGCGGTTCAGCCACAGGCCCGACCAACCGGTCAGGTCGGCCTCGGCCACCGCCACCCAGGCCGCCGGCGTGTGGACCAGCAGCGGGAGCCCGACCACCGTGTCGGTCGGCAGCTCCGAGAGCGGCTGTCGGCGGAACTCCCATTCCTGTGAGCCGCCAAATCCCTTCTTCTCATGCTCGCCGGCGTAGCAGGTCTGGTCGCCGGTGAACGCAAACTCGGTCAGCTCCTCGTCGAGTGTGAATTCCTTCGCCGACGCCGTCGCCGGCAGGCCATAGCGAAACGCCACGCCGTCATCGTAGGCCCGGAACGTCACCTCGAACGGCCGCCCGTCCGCGCCCTTCTCGCGCAGCTCCAGCTGCAGTTCGCGATAGTGGTCGCGAACCGTGCCGTTCTTGCCCAGCGGATTCGTCCACATCGTGTAGGCGAACGCCCGCGTCGCTTTCCCCAATTCCACGTCGCGACCGAACTCGGCACCGTCGTGCAGCTTCAGGCCGAGCCGCGACTCCTTCAGCACCGGCACGCCGTCGACGACCACGCGGTAGGTGAGCGGGCCTTGAACGTTGACCTCGACCGCCACGCGTCCGTCGGGCGAGCGCAATTCCTGCGGTCGGGCAGCGGAGTTGCCGCCGGACGTCGTGCAGCCGGTAAAACTTCCCGCCATTGCACAGGCAAGGACGAGGAGCAGGGGCAAAGGGAGGCGACGGAAGGAATTCATGGCGGGGGTGGTTGGCTTGCCGGCCGGAGGGCGGCAAAGGGAAAATACGCTGGCGACTCGGCCGGGCCGAGGCAACACCGCACGGGGCGAAAGCGCGGACCTGTTCTTCGACGTCGGGCCGCCGCCCGCGACGCCAGAGGGCCCGCCGTCAAGCGCCGGCCCCACCCACGCACGCTTTGCGCGATGGCCTCCCGACCGTCCGAGCCTCGCCAGGAAGAGCCCGTCCAACCTCAACCCTGCTTAGTGCGCCCACCGAATGCCGGCCAGCACGAGACGGGGTGTGCCGACGTTGACGATGCCATCGACCGAACGGCCCGTTTCAACCCGGCGGTTGGCCAGGTTTTCGCCGGTGAGAAACAACTCCCACCCACGGGCCAGCTCAACGCTGGCGGAAACGTCGAGGAGCGTCGCCGGAGCCAGCCGCAAGGTGTTGAGGTCGTCGTCAAACTGCGCCCCGACCCAGCGCACCCGGGGCGTGATCGTCCAGCCCTTCGCCGGCCGCCACGACAAGCCGGTGGTCGCGCTGTTGACCGGCACTTCCGCCAATCGCAGTCCCACGAGCGCGGGCTCGACCGCGGCGCGGCGGACGCGCGAGTCGTCGAGCAGGTACTGGGCGGTCAGGTCCAAGGTTGTGGCCACCGTCCATCGGGCCGACAGCGCCAGGCCCTGCACGCGCACCTGGTCGAGGTTCAGGCGCCGCCGGGCCTCGCCGCCGGCGGGTACGAATCCGATGCCCGGCACGTTGGCCGGACCGCGGGCAATGGTCACGTTGGCCACGGGGTCGCGCAGGTCGTTCCAGAATGCCGCCGCGCCGAGATTCAATTTTCCAAGGGCAAGGTCGGCACCGACCTCGGAACTCAAGACCTTTTCAGTCTGCAACGACGGATTCGCATCGGTAATCACGTTGCCCACGCGGAAGGGCCGGTAAAGCTCGTTGAGCGTTGGCCGGCGGAACGCCTGCTGGACCGTCGCGTGGAGGCGGAGCGGGCCGGTCGCCTGCCAGACCGCGCCGGCGCTCGGACTGAAGGCGAAGCCGTCCTGGCGGGGATACGTCAGGTCGCCGGTCTGGACGCCAGCCGTGAGATCGCGCCGGTGACCATCGGTCTCCAGCCAGTTGTCCACCCGGAATCCGAGCGACCCGCGCACCGCGTCGGTGAGGGCGCGGCTGTGCAGCACGAAGATCCCTGCGTCAGACTGCCGGCCGCCCGCAAACCGCCGCCGGGTGAATGCCCCCGCCACGTACCCGGAATCCTCCCGCGTTTCCCCGCGGACGTCCCGGACATCGAGCCCGACAGTCGTGCGTTCGCGGGCGGGTCCGCTCCATTCGCCGGTCACCGCAAGACCCGCCGCGGTGGTCGGGACGGCGAACTGGTTGCTCGCCGGAGTCTCCGCCGTCCGGGTGGAGTTGACTGAACTGAAGGTGCTCGCGAAGTCCTGGTCCTGGATGTAAACGGTCGCCTTCCACTGGAAGGACTTCGATGGCCGCCCGGTGAGACTCGCCGCGGCGAAGGTCTGGCGGGCGGAATTGTTCTGGTAGGGAGTGCCGTTGCCACGGTCCTCTTCAAAGCGGCGCAGGGTGAGCGTGAGCGTGGCGTCGGTGCCGACGGGCTGGCTCCAGCGGGCGGTCACCCACCGCGATTTGCTTGTGGCGGGAACGTCGATCGGGCCGCGGCTTTCCGGGGCCACCGTCGAGTAACCGCCGGTCGAGAAATCCCGCGCGAGGACCTGCAGCGTGCCCGCACCCACCGGCTCGGTCACCTGCAGCTCGCCCTCGCGCGTGTCGAGTCCACCGACCGCCGCCATCAGCCGCACCCGCGGGCCCGCGGCCGGCTCGGTGAAAAGCTGGATGACCCCGCCGAGCGCCGCGTTGCCCCACGCCGTGCCCCCCCCGCCAGGCACCATCTCGACGCCGGCGAGCGACTCCCGCGGAACCTGGCTCCAGAAAATCCAGCCGCCAAAGGGATCGTTCAGCGGCACCCCGTCCAGCAGCACCAGCGACCGGCTGGCTCCGCTGGGCCCGAGACCGCGCAGCGAAACGCCCTGGGTTGTCGGGTTGGCCACCAGGCTGTCGGTCCGCCGGAAAAGGCTGAACCCCGGGATGCCCCGCAGGGCCCCGTCGAGCGTCGCCGCCGGCGCATCGCGCAAGTCGTCACCCGACAGGGCCAGGTGCGAGAACGGCACCGCATCGGGCGCCTCGGACCCGCGCGACGAAGTCACGAAAATCGGCGAAAGCACAACCGTCTGCGCGTTCAGGGCGGGCAGGCCGGCGAGCGGCAGCAGGAGAAAAAGGATGCGGCGCGTTGTCAGCGTGGGAGGGAAATGACTGGCGGCGAGTAAAGCCACGGCAAGCGAACACGCAAACCTCCGCCAGTCCGCCGACTGTCATCGTCCGCCCGCCCGGGTCGAGCCGCGAATTCGCAGCCGCGCCACCACCGCCTAGGCCCGCCAGATATCGAGCCCCGCCATCACCCGATGATAGCCCGCCTCATCCTCGAAGCCGTCCTCCGCGTTGCACACCGCTGACACCAGCGCCCCCGCGGCCATCGTCCCCAGCAGCAGGAATCCGAGAAAAAGAATTGAGGCAATCGAGCTCAGAAAAAATACGCGCAGAAAATTGGTGTGCTGTGGCCATCACCAAGACGACGAGTCCTCAATCTCGCGTCACCGGTGGCACCACCGGCGTCTCCTAACGCGCCCGAAATATTTCCTTTGTCAACTGCCGACAGTACTGCGCGGCCTGATGTTAATCGTTTTCAATCCGACCATTTTTTCGCGGCGGTTTTCCGGGAGCCCGTATCGTCATCCATTCGCATCAGGCGGCACGAACCTCTCCCCATTCCCCGGCAACAGATTGGCGATATTGCGGGCGCCGGGCCGAGAAAACCGCCACCGCTCTCATCCGAATTCAACGGAGCTGCAGCGTATCGGCCTCGTACGCGAGATTGAGTGCGGGAATGACCACCGCTTTTCTCCCGGCTTCCTTCCGCACCCGTCCGGCGATCCACGCGTCATAACCGGCCGACTTCGCCGCGGCGAGGACGGCGTCGGCGGTCTTGGGATCGACGTACGCGGCAAATCCAACGCCCATGTTGAAGGTCGCGTAGGCTTCCCGCGGCTCGACCGGGCCGGCTTCCATCAGGAACTTGAACAGCGGGGGCAACGGGCGCGGCTGGGTGATCTCGTAGACGAAGGGTTCCTCCAGGCGCATCAGCTTGCGCCAGCCATGGCCGGTCACGTGCGCCACATAGTTCAGCTTGAGCCCGCGGCGCTGGCATTCGCGCACGAACGCGACGTAGATGACCGACGGTGCCAGCAGCGCCTCGCCATAAGTTTTGCCGTCGCCGACCGGCGTCAGGTAGCCGTCGGCCAACTCCTCCGCAATCAGCCGGCACAGGCTGAGTCCGTTGGTCTGCACGCCCGAGCTGGCCAGGAAGATGATCGCGTCGCCATCGCGCACGTCACCGGTGATCCGCAGCTTCTTCGGCGAGATCTTCCCGATGGCGGATCCGGCCAGCACGAGGCACTCGGGCTTCACCACGCCGCGCAGGGTCGGCGTTTCGCCGCCGCCCCAGACCGCGCCGGCGATCCGGCAGCCCTCCGCCCAGCCGTCGACCAGCGCCTGCATGCGGGTGGGCTCGGCAAACCAGCTGGAATCGCCCACCGCGGCGTGCATCGCGACCGAGATCGGGAGCGCACCGCAGGTGACCATGTCGTTGACGATGGTGGCCACCGTATCGATCGCGATCTCGCGGTAGAAACACTGGCCCGCGACCGCCTGCACGGCGTCGGCCACCAGGTTCTTGGTGCCGAGGCCCTCCTCGACATGCGCGAGAAAATGGTCCTCGGCCTCGATGAGGTAGGCGCTCTCGCCCCGGGTCGAGGCCGGCTCGGCGTAGCCATGGGCCGCCAGTTCGACGGCCGTTGCGCGCGCGGCCTGCTGGCACGCCCGCTTGAACGCATCAAGCTCGCCATAACGGACACCGGAGGATTCGTAGGAAAGACTCATGGCGAAAAGCTTCCTCACCCGCGGATCACGAGAATCCGGCCGAATGCAGAGCCGAAGAAATTTGCGGGCATTTGCGGGATTCGCGGGCGGTTTTCAGTAACTGCGTCCCTCGGCCTGCTCGAAGTAGTTCACGTAGGCGCGGTTCGCCACGCGATAGCCGCCCGGGGTCGGGTATTTACCCGTGAAATACCAGTCCCCGCCGTGGTGCGGAAGGGCGGCATGCAGGTTCTCGATCGACTGGAAGATGATCTCCACCTCGCCCTGCCACCCGTTCTTCTTCGGCGCCACGAACTCCGTGATCTTGCGCGCAATCTCCTCCGCGCTGAACGCCTCGTAGATCCGGCGCACGTGGTTCACCGGTTCCGGCGACTCCTTCGCCAGCTCGTCGCGACACAGCCGGTAAACTTCCTCCAGCAGCGCCGTCCGGCCGCGCTCCTTCAACAGCGCCACCGCCGCCTCGAACGCAATGAATTTCCCGATCTCCGACATGTCGATGCCGTAGCAATCCGGGTAGCGGATCTGCGGCGCCGTGGAGGCGATGACGATCTTCTTGGGATTGAGCCGGCTGAGGATGCGCAGGATCGACCGGCGCAGCGTGGTGCCGCGCACGATGGAGTCGTCGACGCACACGAGGTTGTCCTTCGGTTCCACGACGCCGTACGTGATGTCGTAAACGTGCGACGCCAGCGTGTTGCGCCATTTCTCCTGCCCGATGAACGTGCGCAGCTTGGCGTCCTTCGTGACGAGCTTCTCGCCGCGCGGCCAGTTGCGCAGGATGACGTCGTCCACCAGCGCCTCGTCGAGCTTGCCGGACTGCGCGGCATCCATGATCGACTTCTTCACCTGTGACCGCCGGCGCGTGCGCAGCTCGCTCATGAGCCCGAGGTAGGCGACCTCGGCGGTGTTGGGGATGAAACTGAAGATGGTATTTTCGAGGTCGCCGCCGATGGACCGGAGAATCTGGTCGGCCAGGCCGGCGCCGAGGGCCTTGCGCTCCCGGTAGATGTCGGCGTCGTTGCCGCGCGAAAAATAGATGCGCTCGAAGGAGCACGACGCCTTCGGCAGCGCCGGCTTGACGCGCTCGTGGCGCACCACGCCGCGCTTCTTGATGACCACGGCGGTGCCGGGCTCGAGCTCGTGTACCTGGGCGGGCTCGAGGTTGAACACCGTGCACAGCGGGGCGCGCTCCGACGCGAAGGCCACCACCTCGTCATTTTCAAACCAATGGCACGGCCGGATGCCGGACGGGTCGCGCGTGACAAAGGCGTCGCCGTTGCCGAGCGCGCCGACCAGCGCGTACCCGCCGTCCCAGTCTTTCGCCACCTCGCGCAACACGCGGGCGGGGTCCATGTCCTCGCTGATCCGCTGCGAGATCTCCGTGCCGGGCAGGCCCTGCGCCTTGAGGGTGCGGTAAAGTTCCTCGTGGTGGCCGTCGAGGCCGTGGCCGATCATCTCGAGCAGCGCCTGGGTGTCGGTGGCGAAAATGGGGTGCTGACCGATCGCGGTAAGGCTCGCATTGAGCGCCGCCGTGTTCGTCATGTTGAAGTTTCCCGCGAGGACCAGGTTGCGGGTCGGCCAGGAACTGCGGCGGAAATAGGGGTGGCAGGCGCTGAGATTATAGCCGCCGGACGTGCCGTAGCGCAGGTGCCCGAGGTAGAGCTCGCCGCAGAAATCGAAGTTCTTCTTGGCCGAGTCGGGAAACTCGGGATGGACCGTCCCCTCGCCCACCAACTGGTTGTAGCGCGCCAGCAGGGTCTGGAAGATCTTGTCGAGCGGGTTGGTCTCGACGTTGCGCTCGCGGAACATGTACGGCTCGCCCGGGGGCACGTCGAATTTGATGCAGGCCACGCCGGCGCCATCCTGCCCGCGGTTGTGCTGCTTCTCCATCAGCAGGAAAAGCTGGTAGAATCCCCACAGCGGCGTGCCGTACTTCTCCTGGTAATAGGCCAGCGAGTGCTTGAGCCGCACCAGCGCGATCCCGCATTCGTGGCTGAGAAACTCGCTCATGGGCTTCGTCCCCCCGTCCCGCACGGCGATGGCACCTCTCCCGGGATTCGCCGCGGGGGGCTCAAACGCGTCCAGAGGCCGCGTTCCACCCTCCCGCCCGGCAACGGGGTGGGTCTTGGCGGGCTGATGTTCGACGGTTCGGTGATGGCCATCCTCCGGCTAAAAACCACCCATTCCGCCGACCGGCCGGGATTCGTCAACGGCTTTCTCGGCTATGTCGCCGAATCCCCGGCCCCTGGCGGCCGGGTGTCATCCGATCAGTCTCGATTTGCCCGCGAAACACACGGAAATCGCGAAATAGAACGATCCCGGGGCGGCCGGCCTCCACCTCCCAATGCCCAGGGGCGCCTCGTCCCGGCGCGTTTTGGTTTTGATCGCTTCCGTTTGGCGTATTCCGCGTGTTTCGCGGGCAACCTTCCGTGGCGCCGGCCCGGGGCACCCACTCGGGAGGACCTTCGCAGCTTAGCCCCGATGCCGCAGATTCACGTCGCCCCACTTGACCGCGCGGGCGATTTTGTGAACATCCCGTTTTCCCGATCATGCTGATCCTCCGCGGCTCCCCCGCCCTCTCCGACTTCCGCCTCCAGAAGCTTCTTCTGGACCTCAGGGCTGCCGGGCTGCCGGCCCGGGGCGTCAGCGCGGAGTTTGTGCATGTGGTGGAGTCCCCCGAGTTGCCCCCGGCACAACTCGCCGTCCTCGAGAAGCTGCTTACCTACGGGCCGAGTCGCGCCGCCGCGAAGGTTGACGGCCTCGTCCAGGTGGTCGCGCCGCGTCCGGGCACGATCTCACCGTGGTCGTCCAAGGCCACCGACATCGCCCACATCTGCGGCCTCGACGCGGTCAAACGCATCGAACGGGTCATCGAGTACACGATCGCCCTGGACGCCGGCGAAGGCGGCGGCACCAATCTCAAAACTGAAATCTCCGATCGCAAATCCGCCGCGAACCCCGGACTCAAATCTGAGATCTTTGACCTCGCACCGGCCGACCGCGCCGCGCTCGCCGCCCGCCTCCACGACCGCATGACGCAGGTTGTCTTCGGCCGGCTCTCCGACTGCGCCGCGCTCTTCCATCACGAGGCGCCGCGGCCAATGACCAGCGTGCCGGTGCTCGCCCAGGGCCGCGCCGCCCTGGTGTCCGCCAACGCCCTGCTGGGCCTCGCGCTGGCCGACGACGAGATCGACTACCTCGTCGCGAATTTCACGGCGCTCGGCCGCGACCCGAACGACATCGAGCTGATGATGTTCGCGCAGGCCAACTCGGAGCATTGCCGCCACAAGATCTTCAATGCCACCTGGGAAATCGACGGCGCGCCGCGCGACCGCTCGCTGTTCCAGATGATCAAGAACACCTACCAGCTGCACAGCGAAGGCATCCTGTCCGCCTACAAGGACAACGCCGCCGTGTTCGCCGGCTCCCGCGGCGGCCGCTTCTTCGTTGACCCGCGGACCGGCGAATACGCCGCGCACGAGGAGGACATCCACATTCTCTGCAAGGTGGAGACCCACAACCACCCCACCGCCATCTCGCCCTACCCCGGAGCCGCCACCGGCTCCGGTGGCGAGATTCGCGACGAGGGCGCCACCGGCCGCGGCGCCAAGCCCAAGGCCGGCCTGACGGGGTTCACTGTCTCGAATCTCAAGCTGCCCGGCGCCGTCCAGCCGTGGGAGCAGGAAAACGGCAAGCCTGGCCGCATCGTCTCCGGACTCGAAATCATGATCGAGGGCCCGCTCGGCGGCGCCGCGTTCAACAACGAGTTCGGCCGCCCAAACATCAACGGGTACTTCCGGACGTACGAGCAGGCCGTTCCGGCCGCCTTGCCCGCAGGCGACGCCGGATCTCCAATCTCAAAATTCCGATCTCAGCTCGGGGTCTCCGATTCCCGCCCGGACTCTCAACCCTCAACTCTCAACTCTCAACTTTCGACCGCCGCCGGTTCCGGGATCTCCAATCCAAAATCTCAAATTCCCGCCACGGAACTCCGCGGCTACCACAAGCCCATCATGCTTGCCGGCGGCCTCGGCAACATCCGGGCCGGCCACGTCAAGAAGGCGGGCATCAACCCGGGCGACCAGCTCGTCGTTCTCGGCGGCCCTGCCATGCTGATCGGGCTCGGCGGCGGCGCAGCCAGCTCGCTGGCCAGCGGCTCCGGCCAGGCGGACCTCGATTTCGCCAGCGTGCAGCGCGACAACGCCGAGATGGAACGGCGCTGCCAGGAGGTCATCGACCGCTGCTGGGCCCTCGGCGACGACAACCCCATCTCGTTCATCCACGATGTCGGCGCGGGTGGCGTGTCGAACGCGCTCCCGGAACTGGTCAACGACGGCGGCCGCGGCGGCCGCTTCCGGCTTCGCGCGCTGCCGAACGACGAGCCGGGTATGAGCCCGCTCGAGATCTGGTGCAACGAATCGCAGGAGCGGTACGTGCTCGCCGTCCCGGCCGCCCGGCTCGAGGTCTTCGAGCGCCTCTGCGAGCGCGAACGCTGCCCGTTCGCCGTCGTCGGCGAGGCCACCGAAAAACGCCAGCTTGTCCTCGAGGATTCCCATTTCGCCAACCGGCCGATCGACCTTCCGCTCGAGGTTCTCCTCGGCAAGCCCCCGCGGATGTCCCGCGCCGACACCACGCGGCACCGTCCGCTGCTCCCACTTTCACTTTCCCTCTCACTTTCCGACGCCGTCCACCGCGTCCTCTCCCACCCGACCGTCGCTGACAAGACGTTTCTCATTTCCATCGGCGACCGCACGCTCGGCGGCCTGATTTGCCGTGACCAGATGGTCGGACCGTGGCAGGTGCCGGTCGCCGATTGCGCCGTGACCGCCGCTGCCTTCGACGTCTACACCGGCGAGGCCATGGCGATGGGCGAACGTACGCCCGTGGCCGTCAACAGCGCCGCCGCGTCCGCCCGCCTGGCGGTCGGCGAGGCGCTCACCAACCTCGCCGCCGCCCAGGTCGGCGACCTCGGCAAGGTCAACCTTTCCGCCAACTGGATGGCCGCGCCGGCGGTCCCCGGTGACGGCGCCGACCTGTACGCCGCCGTCCAGGCCGTCGGCCTGGAGCTCTGCCCGGCCCTCGGCATCACGATTCCCGTCGGCAAGGACTCGATGAGCATGAGCACCGCGTGGACGGAAGACGGCGTGGCCATGCGCGTCACCGCACCCGTCTCGCTCATCATCTCGGCCTTCGCACCCGTCGCCGACATCCGCCTCTCCCTCACCCCGCAGCTGCAGACCGGTGCGGGGCCGTCGATAGCCGACGGGCCGGCTTCGACCGCGCAGGTGGGGCGAGTCGTTCCCGCCGAGCCGCGTCGGGAGGCGGCCCTTCCGGAGGATTCGCCCCACCCAGATTCCGCGGCCAAAAATCCGGGCTCGAATTCCGTCGACGAGACGGTGCTCTTGTTGATCGACCTCGGCCGGGGCCGGAACCGCCTGGGCGGCTCGATCCTCGCCCAGGTCGTCTCGCAAACCGGCACCGAGCCGGCCGACGTCGACCGTCCCGACGATCTGAAGAATTTCTGGAACGCCATCCAGCAGCTCGGCCGCGAACGGAAGATTCTCGCCTACCATGACCGTTCCGACGGCGGCCTGCTCGCCACGGTCGTCGAGATGGCCTTTGCCGGCCACGTCGGCATCGACCTCGTTCTGCCCACGAAACACGCGAAACCGGACCGCGAGGGCCCGCGCACTCCGGGGATAGTCGGAGACGATTCCCCCGACGCCGGTTCGGCCTTCGCCCAACTCTTCTCCGAGGAACTCGGCGCGGTGATCCAGGTCCGGAACGCCGATCTCGCGCATGTCACCGGGGTCTTCGCCAGCTTCGAACTGGCATCGACCCTTGCCCCGATTGGCTCGCTCAACGCCGACTACACACTGCGCATTCGCCACGGCGGCGCCCCCATCTTCAGCGAAAGCCTGACGACCCTGCGGGCCGTCTGGTCCGACGTGACCCGTCGCATCGCGGCGATGCGCGACAACCCCGCCTGCGCCGAGTCCGAGTTCCAGCTCAAGCTCGACCCGACCGATCCCGGCATCACCCCCGTGATCACTTTTGACTACGGCGCCAAGGCGGCCGCCAAAGTTGCAGGTGATAAGTTGCGGGCGGAAAGGCCGGTTTCGGGCACCGCCGACTCTCAACTCTCAACCCTCAACATTCAACCCGGCCGCTCCCGGCCCTCCATCGCCATCCTGCGCGAACAGGGCGTCAACGGCGAGGTTGAGATGGCGGCGGCCTTCACGCGCGCGGGTTTCCGGGCGATCGACGTCCACATGACCGACATCCTCACCGGCCGGATCTCGCTGAAGGATTTTCGCGGCCTGGCGGCCTGCGGCGGGTTCAGCTACGGCGACGTTCTTGGCGCCGGCGAGGGCTGGGCGAAGAGCGTGCTGTTTCACGAACGGGCGCGGGCCGAGTTCGCCGGGTTCTTCGCCCGCGAGGACACCTTTGCTTTGGGCGTGTGCAACGGCTGCCAGATGATGAGCAACCTGCACTCGATCGTTCCGGGTTCGGGTCACTGGCCGCGTTTCGTGCAGAACAAGTCGGAGCGCTACGAGGGCCGTTTCGTCTCGGTGAAGATCGAGAAGAGCCCCAGCCTCTTTTTCGCCGGCATGGAAGGCTCGGTCATCCCGATTTGCACGGCCCACGGCGAGGGCTACGCCGAGTTTCCGGATGCCGCGGCCGCGAAGGCCTGCAGCGACTCGGGACTCGTGTCCGCCCGGTTCGTCGACAACCAGCAGGCGCGGGCGGCCTCGAGGGCGCAGGGCGTGACCGACGCCCCGGTCTTTACCGAGCAATATCCGCTCAATCCGAACAGCTCGCCGTTTGGCCTGACCGCGCTCACCACGACGACCGGGCGCGTCACGATCATGATGCCCCACCCCGAGCGGGTTTTCCGCACGCACGCCATGAGCTGGCATCCTGCCGACTGGCCCGAGGACTCTCCGTGGATGAAGATGTTCTACAACGCCCGGGAGTGGGTTGGATAGGCATAGTGCCCGCGAAACACGCGAAACGACGCGAAATCTAACGGGGTCCGCTGACCCGGTGGTCACTTGTAGGTCGGGGTCTCCTGCCCTGAGCCCATCGACAGTGCTCGGGGCCTTGAGCGAAGCCGAAACGGCCGGCCGAACGGGCCGAACCCCGCCTCAGGTGACCAACGATGTCAGTAGGCGAGGTTCGGAGACCCCGACCTACACCAAGGCATCCGCGAAGCCCGTGGCGCCGGATGCCCGCGTGGTTTTCGCAGGTTTTGCGGGCCCAATCCTCGCGACGAGCCATCCCAAATTCGGGAAGCATGGACGCAACTACTTCCGCAATTCCCGGGCTATGACCGCTTCTGCGTTGGCGAATCGCCGCAAATGGCCCAGACTGTTTCGATCGCTTTCCCCCATGGCTCCAAGACTTCCCCTGTTTCTCCTCGCGGCAACCCTGTCCGCTTTCATCGCCGCCGATCCGGTCGCCGCCCAGTCCAACGCCTCCGCCGAAAATGCGCCGGCCCTGCTGCGGCCGCCGTGGACCCGCAGCTCCGTCCGCTTCGAGCGAACCTGGCGCTTTCTCGGACCGCTCTCGGCCGACGAGGCCACCGCCAACATCTCCACGTTGCTCAAACCCGACGGCCCCGCCGCCGCGCGCTGGACCAACCAGACCGGCTGGACCGATGCGGTTGACGTTGCCGTGACGGCGCCCGCCGGGTTCGCCCTCGGACGCGTCAACGTGCATCGCGATCACGACGGCGAAGCCACCCTGCTCGTCGGCGCCGAGGGCGGACTTGAAGTCTTCGTCAACGGCGAGGCCGTTTACCGCCGCGCCAAGCCCCAGCCCTTTGCCTTCGACCAGGAAGCGGTGTCCGCGATCCTGAAGCAGGGCGACAACGACATCGTCCTGCGGCTCGAGCACCATGACGGTCCGTGGAAGGTTTCGTTGCGGGCCGTCGAGCCGGGCACCGTTCTTCCGGCAAAACAGGAAATCGACCCAAGCATTGCGGGCTCCGACGGAAAGACGCTTTCGGTGCAGACACACCGCGAGTCCGCCGCGGATCGCGCCTCGGTCGAGGTCGAGATCGTTGCCCCCGGCGGCACCATCGTCGCCCACCGCAACGGCAAGCGCGGCGAGGTGCTTTCTTTCCCGACGAGCCTGTGGGCGGACGGGCCGTACGAGGTGCGTTGCTCGACGGACGACGGCTGGGGCCGCCGGCGCTTCGTGCACCTGGCGTGGTACAAGGGGGACCCGCTGCCGGCCGTGCGCGAACTGGTCGCCCAAGCCCCGCATGAAGCCGCCGGGCCGGCGGGCGACACGATCCGCCTGCTCGCCGAGATGGTGCAGGACCGCCTGCACGGCAAACTCGACTCGGCCGGTCCCGACGCCTGGCGGGGAGTTCATTCGCCGCTGATGGAGTATCGCGAGCTTCTCCTGGCCCGGGCGGGCAAAGCCGGCGGCATTCGCCCGACCGGCTTCGTCCGGCTGGCGTACACCGACGAGGTCGACGGCTCGACCCAGTATTGCCGCGCCTATCTCCCCGCGGGATATGACCCCGGAAAGAAATGGCCGCTGGTCCTTTTCCTGCACGGCTACAATCCCGGCAATCCGCGCTACATCGGCTGGTGGTCGGTCGACGAGCGGCACAACGCCGACGCCGAGAACAGCGGCGCCATCATCATCGAGCCACATGGCCGCGGCAACACCCTCTACCGCGGGATCGGCGAGAAGGACGTCCTGCGGGTTGTCGCCGAGGCGAAGCGCGTTTTCGCCGTCGATGACGACCGTGTCTACCTGACCGGCGAGTCGATGGGAGGCTACGGCACCTGGACGGTCGCCACCCGCAATCCCGACGTGTTCGCCGCAGCGGCGCCGGTTTACGGCGGGTGGGACCTGCGCCTCGCGTCGCCCAACCTGGGCGGCCTGGCCGGTTATCTGCCGACGAACGACGTCCAGAAATGGATCCTCGAAATCCAAAGCGGCTTCGTCAGCGCGGAGAACGCGCGGAACCTGCCGCTGTTCATCCATCACGGCGACTCCGACAAGGCCGTCTCGGTCGAGAATTCGCGCTACGCCCTCCACCTGCTGGAGCGCTGGGGCTATGAGATCGGCTACGAGGAACACGTCGGCTGGGGCCACGAGGATCTGCTCTCCCGGGGCCGGATTGTCGACTGGCTGTTGACCCACCGGCGCGCGACCGCGCCCAAGGCCGTCCGCCTGCGCGCGCCCGACCTCGGCGCCGCCTCGGCCTACTGGCTGCGGGTCGATGCGTGGGAGCAGGCCGCCCGGCTGATCAATGTGGATGCCGAATTCATGCGTCCGGGCCTGCTGCGGCTGGACACCGAAAACGTCGCCGCCCTCACCCTCGCCCCGCCGGAGTCGCTCGCCCCCGCCGGGAGTGAGCTGACCGTCGTCTGGAACGGCAAGCCGCGCACGCTGAATCTCAAGCACCGCCAGTCGGCGTTCATCGAGCTCGGCGACGCGCCGAAGGGCCTCGCCAAGCATCGCGGCCTGGAGGGAACGATCTCCGATGTGATCACCACGCCTTTCCTGGTCGTGATCGGGACGAGCTCGCCCGATGCGGCGATGCGCGCCATGTGCCGGCTGAAGGCCGACGCGTTTGCCGACAACTGGATGAACTGGCAGCATCAGCATCTGCGCGTCAAAAACGACCGCGACGTCACCGACGAGGACAAGCGCGGTTATTCACTCATCCTCGTGGGCGGACCCGACGCGAATTCCGTCGCCCGCGAACTGGCATCGAAACTGCCGCTGGCGATCGATGCCACGGGAGTGACCATCGACGGACACAGCTGGCCGGCAACCGACGCCGTCGTGCAGATGATCTATCCCAGCCCGCTGGCGCCGGAGCGCTACGTGCTGGAGGTCGCTGGCACCTCGGCCACCGGACTCTATTTTTGGAAGCCGGCGCTCTGGCAGCTGCAGATCGGGTACGCCACGGTCCAATGGGACTGGACGATCCAGGACGGTCATCGCGTCGTGCTGCCGCTTGGTGCGCCGGCGGAGGACTCGCTCGTCGCCGCCGGGGTCTTCGACCGGTCGTGGCGTCGCGACGACCGGACGACGTTTGCCGGCAACACCGAACTCCGCGAGAAAAGCCCGTGGCGGCACGGGCCGCTGCCTCCCGAGGCCGCCGCCAAGGTTTCCGTGAAGGCGTTCGTGGGCCAGTATGAGTTGTTCCCCGGATTCGACGCCCGCCTCTTCGAGCAGGACGGCAAATTCCTGATCCAGCTTCCCGGCCAGCCGGCACTGCCGCTCATCCCCGAAAGCGACACCGATTTCGGCAACACGACGACCGGTGCCTCCGTCCGGTTCGTCACCGGCCCGGATCAGCAGGTCACGTCGCTCGTCGTGTACCTGGACGGCCACGAAAATCCGCTCAAGCGCCTGCCCTGAGGCTTTGCCGCCTTCCATGAGCATCCAAATCATCCGCCTCGGAAGTGCTCGTCTCCCCGATGAAGGTCTCCGCCTCGGCACGGTGCGGCGTCCGCCCCGGGGCGTTCCGAAACGGGAGTTTGCGAGCCAGAACTGGTACGATGTCTGGTTCCCCAACCTGGCACCGAGCGTCGCCACAATGAAAATCGGGCTCGGCGCCGAGACGCCGGCGCAGTGGTCGGCCTTCGCCAGAAAATATCGGGTCGAGATGGCCGCCCCCGGGGCCAAGCACGACCTCGAGCTTCTCGCCGCGCTGTCGCACACGACGAATTTCTCGGTGGGCTGCTACTGCGAGGACGAAAGCCGTTGCCACCGGTCGATTCTCAAACAGCTCCTCGTTGCTGCCGGCGCCAGCGTCGCTTGAGCCTTGCCGAAAAAATCGTCGTCGCCAACCGCCAGGCGCGGTCACCTGAAGCGCTCGGCGTACGCTGATGACACGCCGGTCAACCCTGGACACGCCGCCTCCCGCGTGGCATTCGTTTCGTGTGTGCTTCCCGAAAGCGACTCCTGGCAATGCAGGGCTCGGCCGGCTTGGGCAAAAACCATGAGGGTTGAACCACAGGCTTCCGCGCCGGCTCGGCGCACCTCTGTCGATACCTATCGCGGTTTCGTGATGTTCCTGATGATGGCCGAGGTGCTGAATTCGCCGGATGTGGCCAGGGTCCGGCCCGACAGCGGATTCTGGCATCTGTTGGCCCTCGCCCAAACCCACGTGGACTGGGTCGGCTGTTCGCTGCACGACCTGATCCAGCCGTCTTTCTCGTTCCTGGTTGGAGTGGCTCTTCCCTTCTCGATCGCCAGTCGTCTGGCGCGCGGGCAGTCGAAGGCCTGGATGGCGTGGCACGCCTCGTGGCGTGCCCTGGTTTTGATCCTGCTTGGAGTTTTCCTGCGATCGATTGGCCAGCCGCAGACGAACTGGACGTTTGAAGATACTCTCACCCAGATCGGCCTGGGCTATCCCCTCCTGTTTTTGCTCGGGTTTTGCTCCCCACGCGCGCAATGGGCCGCGCTTTCGGTCGTTGTCGTCGGCTACTGGACCGCCTGGGCGCTGTATCCGCTGCCGAATGCCGCCTTCGATTACGCCCGGGTCGGCGTTCCGCCAGACTGGGCCCACCACGCCAGTGGCTTCGCTGCCCATTGGAACAAGAATGCCAACCTGGGCTCCGCGTTCGACCAGTGGTTTCTGAATCTCTTCCCCCGCGCGACTCCCTTCGTAGCCAACGGCGGCGGCTACCTGACCCTCAGCTTCATCCCCACCCTCGGGACGATGCTTCTCGGGCTGATCGCCGGTGGTTGGCTGCGGAGCCCCCTTTCCGACGGACAACGAGTGCGGCGCCTGGTCACCGCGGGCCTGGTCGGCCTGGCGCTCGGCCTCGCGCTGCATGTGCTCGGCGTCTGTCCACTGGTGAAGCGGATCTGGACCCCCGCCTGGACGCTTTTCAGCGGCGGCGCCTGCTTCCTGTTGCTGGCGGCGTTCTATGCCGCGATTGATTGGCACGGCTGGAAACGGTGGACTTTCCCACTCGCAGTCGTCGGCATGAATTCCATCGCGGCCTATTGCATGGCCCACCTTTTCGAGGGCTTTATCCTGAGCAGCCTGACCACCCACCTTGGCGGGACCATCTTCACGGTGTTTGGGGAGAGCGTGGCGCCGTTTTTCCGCGGGATCCTGGTGCTCCTGATCTTCTGGCTGATTCTGCTCTGGATGCATCGGCGCAAACTGTTCCTGAAGGTTTGAGGGCGTTCGAATTGCGGCAGGCATGGCGCCGGACGTTTCCGAGGAGCAGCCGACCCCCGCCGATCAGCCCGTAGCGGCTGTCTCTCCCCGCAGCCATCGCACCCTGCCATTTCGCCGCCGTATCGTGGTGGACATCCCGGACTGGGCTTCTATTTTTGCCCTCCATGCTGCTGAGTCTCCGTTCCCGCCACTGCCGCGTGGCTTTTCCGATGACCCGGTAGGCCATGCTCCGGGGCAACCACACTCGCCTTCTCGTCTGGGGCCGCGGGCCCCGAACCGATCATCGCCAGTCGCCACGATCATTCCCCGCGGCTGATTCGAACCGTCGACAGGAATCGTCTCCATGACCGCCAAGGAAATTCTCGCTGAACTGAAGCCGCTGGGCAACGCCGGCTACAAACGGGTCATCTTCAACCACGGCGTTCGCGAGCCGTGCTACGGCGTCAAGATCTCGGACCTGCAGAAGATCCGGAAGCGCCTCAAGACCGACTACCAGCTCGCGCTCGACCTGTACGACACGGGGGTCTACGACGCGATGTACCTGGCCGGGTTGATCGCCGATGACGCGCGGATGACGAAAAAGGACCTCGAGCGCTGGGTGGCCAAGGCCTATTGCAAGCCGCTGTGTTCCTCCACGGTGGCGTGGGTCGCGGCCGGCAGCCCGCACGGGTGGGACGTGGCCCGGGAGTGGATCGACTCAAAAGCTCCGTTCACCGCCGCCGCCGGCTGGGCGACGTTGAACAGTCTCGTCTCCATCAAAGACGATTCCGAACTCGACCTGGCGGAACTGAAGCGGCTCTTGCAGAGGGTTCAAAAGACGATCCATCAGGCGCCGAATGCGCCGCGCGCTTTCATGAACTGGTTCGTCATCTCGGTGGGCACCTATGTGTCGTCCCTGACCGAAACCGCGATCCAGATCGGCGAGAAGATCGGGCCGGTCATGGTCGACATGGGGGACACCGAGTGCCAGGTGCCGTATGCGCCCGACTACATCGGCAAGGTCGAGAAGCGCGGATCCATTGGCAAGAAGCGCAAGACGGCGAAATGCTGACGTTGCGCGAACCGACCATCCCATGCCCGCCAAGCCCCAGACCATCGACGACTACCTCGCGCCGCTCACCCGCGACAAGCGCGCCGCGCTCCAAAAGCTTCGCCGCGCCATCAAGGCCGCCGCGCCCACGGCCGTGGAGTGCATCAGCTACGGAGTCCCCAGCCTCCGGCTGAACGGCCACCACTTCGTGTCGTTCGGTGCCGCGACCAACCACTGCGCCTTCTATCCCGGAGCCGCCCCGTTGCGGGCCCACCGGAAAGCGCTTGCCGCCTACTCCACCAGCAAGGGCACGATCCGTTTCGACGCGGCTCATCCCCTTCCGGTCGCGCTCGTGCGGAAACTGGTGAAGACCCAGGCCGCCGCGCACGCTGCGCGGTGGCCGGCGACTTGATTGCTGCGGGATCGCGTCGGGTGCGAAGCCCCGGCGGCGGAGATACCCGAACGATTTTTCGTTTTCATTGGGGTCCATTCGTGGTTTCTTGCTTGGATGAACACCCCCCTGTTGCTGCGCGCGCTGCCGCTCGTGGCCGCTTGCCTCGCCCTTCAACTACCCGCGTCGGTGTCCTCCGAGCCGGTCTTCACGTTCAAGAAGGGGGTGAACATTTCGCACTGGCTCTCCCAGCACGAAGGCAGCCAGACCTACGCCGCGCCCTGGTTTGGCGAGAAGGATGTCGCGTGGATCGCCGCCCGGGGGTTTGACCACATCCGCCTGCCGGTGGACGTCCGGCTCTGTCTGGCCGCCGACGGCTCGCTGGACAACGCGAAGCTCAAGCCGATCGCCGACGCCATCGCCTGGTCCCGCGCCCGCGGGCTGGGCCTCGTGCTGGACGCCCACTTCCTGCCGGGCGCCGACTTCAATTCGGTCGGAGGCGACAGCCGCGTCTATACCGACGCCGCCATCCAGGAGAAAACCGCCGGCGTCTGGCGCGCGCTGGCGAAGCACTTCGCGGCCGAGGGCAGCTACCTGCGCTTTGAAATCCTCAACGAGCCGGTCGCAGCGGAGAACAAGCAGCTCAATCCGTTCATGAGCCGGATGCTCGCCGCCATCCGCGAGAGCAACCCGACCCGCATCGTCTATGTGACCTCCAACAAATGGAGCAGCTTCGGCACGGTGGCGGACGTCGTGCTCCCCGATGATCCCAACATCGCCCTGACGATCCATTTCTATGAACCCCTCGCCTTCACGCACCAGCGCGCACCGTGGGTCGGCTTCGCCAACACCCTTCCGGCCGTCACTTTTCCCGGCACCGTGCCGGAGGTGAAAGGGCACACGCTGCCGCACTATGGCCTGAACCTGCACGCCGGCGATCCGCTCACGGTCGCGCAGGTCGAGGATGCGTTTGCCAAGGTCTCGGCCTGGCTCGAGAAACATGCGCCCAAGATCGAGGTGTATCTCGGCGAGTTCGGCGTTTACAATGCAGCCGACGCCGCCTCGACCCGCCGCTGGATCAGCACCGTCCGTACCGCCGCCGAAGTGCGCGGCTGGGGCTGGGCGGTGTGGGACTACAACGACAGCTTCGGAGTGCGCAAAGCCGACGGGGCCGGGACGGCGGTCCTCGACGGGTTGTTCTCGAAGTAAGAACTTCCCGTACTCGAGCCCTCAAGGGTTCGGCGAGACACAGGCCTGTTCAGCTTCCTTGTACGAGCGAGCCTGCTCGCGAAAGCGCATTGGCGCGAGCAAGCCCGCCCCTACACCCAGTCTCCTTCCTGAAACAGCACGTCTGACGAAAGATAAACGAGCTGCAACTTCCCATCCGCTGCGGGGTTCTTGGGGTATCAATCCAATGAAAGTCATCGGTATTTTCCTCCTCTGGTGCCTCCTGCTGGCCGTGTGCTGGCCGCTGGCCCTGCTTGCTCTGTTTCTTGCGCCGATCGTCTGGATCATCGCGCTGCCGTTCCGCCTTCTCGGCGTGTGCGTGGCCGCGACGTTCGCCTTCATCAAAGCGCTTCTCTTCCTGCCCGCCCGTCTGCTCGGCGGCCCGGCCAAGGCCTGACCGGTCCGGGAAACGGCGAAAAACGGCCTGCGAGTAGTCGCGAGCGAGTAATTTAGCCGGCCTCGATGAGGCCGGGACCGGGGTCACCGACCCTCGCTACAACTTGAGCCGTTCCCTCGCCGGGTCCGCTTCATCGGGTTTGCCACGCACCGGAATTTCGGCTGAATGCTCTGCATGATGAACCCCCATCGTTGGATCGCCGCGCTCGCGGCCGCCGTTGCCCCGGCGTGTGTTCTCGTCGCCGCCGAACCCGTCAAGGCCCCGGTCATCACCGACCGGCCGGACATGACTTGGTTCACCGATGCCCGGCTCGGAATCTTCATCCACTGGGGCGTCTACTCCGAGGGCCGCGGCAGCGAGTCGTGGGCCTTCCACGATGGCGACACGCCCTACTACACCTACATGGAACAGGCGAAGACCTTCACCGCAGCCAACTACCATCCCGAGCACTGGGCCGAACTCTTCAAGGCCGCGGGGGCGCGCTATGCCGTGCTCACGTCGAAGCACCACGACGGCTTTGCGCTTTGGGACACCGCGCAGAGCAAGCTCAACGCCAAGGACGACTCGCCGGCCGGACGGGATCTCGTCGGCCCCTTCTGCGCGGCCCTGCGCAAGGAAGGCCTCAAGGTCGGCCTGTATTTCTCGCACCTCGACTGGTCGCAGCCCGACTACGCCACCGTGCTGAAGGGCGACGGCGGCATGAGCGAGTGGGACCGCCGGAACCATTTCTCGTACCCGGCGGGCGCGGAGGATCCCGCGGCGTGGGACCGCTTCCTCAAGTTTCATCGCGCCCAGCTCCACGAGATCGCCGACCGGTTCCATCCCGACCTCCTTTGGTTCGACGGCGACTGGGAGCGCACCGCCGAGCAATGGCGCATGCCGGAGCTCCGCCAGCAACTCAAGGCCTGGCTGCCCGACGTCATCCTCAACAGCCGGATGGTCGGCTACGGCGACTACGCCACCCCCGAACAGGCGCTGCCGGTCCGGCCGCCGACGGGACCGTGGGAACTGTGCATGACCGTCAACGACTCGTGGGGCTACCAGGCGAAGGACCACAATTTCAAGACCGTCCGGCAGATCGTGCGCCTGCTGACCGAGTGCGCCTCGCAGGGCGGCAATCTGCTGCTCGACGTCGGACCCCGGAACGACGGCACCATCACCCCCGAGCAGGAGCAAATCCTGCGCGCGCTCGGCCGCTGGACGCAAAAGCACGCCGAGTCCCTCTACGGGACCACTGCCGGCATTTCGAAGGATTATTTCTACGGGCCGAGCATGCTGAACAAGGCCCGCGACGTCCTTTACCTTGTCTGCTATGACCGCCCCGCCGACGGCGTCTATGTCAAGGGCATCCGCAACTCGGTCAAGCGAGCCAGCGTCGTGGGCGGAGGCGAGCTCGCCCAGCGACGGTTCATGAAGGCCGATTGGGCAAAGCAGCCCGGCATCGTCATTGTGGACCTGCCCGTCGACGCCGTCGACCCCGACGCCACCATCATCAAGCTCGAACTCGACGGACCCATCGACCTGGTCGATGCCGCGAAATAGCCGCGTCCCGCGGCAACTCCTGAGGTGGTACCCGGCCTCCGAACGGGTTCGCTCGGCAACCGCTTCGGCAAGCCCGTCCGGAGGTCGGGCTCCACCTTTGGGAACGTGCTTGCACGCGACAGAATGAAGCGCGGGACCTTCCTCGCTTCCAGCGGGACGCCCGTCCGAAAGCCGGGTGCCATCGGTAGGAGCGTGCTTGCACGCGACCAAGTGCAACGGCGCAACGCCGGTCGCGTGCAAGCACGCTCCTCCTTCCCAAAGCATTCGCCCAGTAGAGCGCACCGCGCACCGGATCGCCCCACCGTTGCCTTGGAAACGCGTCGCCTGACTCGGCTGGCGCATCGAGTTTGCGTCCGCTCGCCGAATCCGCTGCGCTAGTCCCGTTATGTCCTACCCCAACAGTCGCATCACAATCCTCGCGTTGGTTGTTCTCCTCCTCCCGACGGTCGCCGCCATCGCGGCCGCCGAGACGACCGACGGCCAGCCGCATCTGCGGCGCCAGGGCACCGCGTCGCAGCTGGTCGTCGACGGGCAGCCCTTCCTCGTCCTCGGCGGCGAGTTGCACAATTCCAGCTCATCCAGCCGCGCCTACATGCGGCCGATCTGGGACCGGCTGGTGGGGCAAAACCTGAACACCGTGATTGCCGGCGTCTCGTGGGAGCTGACTGAGCCGGTGGAGGGCCAGTTCGATTTCCAAAACGTCGACGACCTCGTGGCCGACGCGCGCGCGCATCACCTCCACCTCGTGTTGCTCTGGTTTGGCAGTTGGAAGAACAGCTTGTCGAGCTACGCCCCCGTTTGGGTGAAGCGCGACACCCGCCGCTTTCCCCGCGTCCAGCTCGCCAACGGGAACACGCCGGAATTGCTGACTCCCTTGTCGCTGGCGACCGGCGACGCCGACGCGCGCGCGTTTGGCGCCATGATGAAACACCTCCACAAGATCGACGCCCGGGAGCACACCGTGCTGATGGTGCAGGTGGAGAATGAGTGCGGCGTCCTCGGCGACTCGCGCGACCGCTCGCCCGCCGCCGAGGCGGCGTTCGCCGGCCCGGTGCCGGCCGAGTTGCTCAGCCACCTCGTCGCCCACCGCGGCGACCTCGTGCCGGAATTGCGTGCGCAGTGGGAATCGGCTGGCGCCAGGACCGCCGGCACCTGGACCGAGGTCTTCGGGGCGGGCGTCGGCACCGATGAGCTTTTCATGGCGTGGCACTACGCGCGCTACCTCGACCGCGTGGCCGCGGCCGGCGCGGCCGCCCACGGCATTCCCCTTTACGCGAACGCGTGGCTGAACGAGCCCAACGCCAAGCCCGGCGACTACCCGAGCGGCGGCCCCCTCGCGCACCTGCTGAACGTGTGGCAGGCCGGCGCCCCGCACCTTGCCCTCATCGCGCCCGACCTTTACGCCGCCGACTTCGCCGACCGCTGCCGCCTGTTCTCGCGCAGCGGCAATCCGCTGTTCATGCCCGAGACGAACCGCGGCGAAATGGTCGGCCGCAACCTGTTTGTCGCCGTCGGCGCCTATGACGCCATCGGTTTCTCCCCGTTCGGCATCGATCGGGTCCTGCCCGCTCCCGCGATTGGCTCGGCGGATGGCGGCGATGACCAGCCCGTCAACTATGCGGTCATGGCGCAAATCGCCCCGCTGGTGCTGGCCCACCAAGGCATGGGGACGATGACCGCCTTCGCCGTCGACAAGGACCATCCCAAATTCGCCAGTGTCCTGGGCGGCATCGAGCTGACCGTGACGCTCGACGAGCTGTTCGGCAATCGCGCCGAAAAGGGCTATGGGCTTATCATGGCTGTCGGACCGGATGAGTTCATTGGTGTCGGCAAGGGATTTCGCGTCGCGTTCAAGGCGCCGCCGGGCGCGGCCCGCGTCGGCATCAATTTTGTGGACGAGGGCGAGTTTCGAAACGGCCAGTGGATCAAGGGTCGCCGCCTCAACGGCGACGAGAACGACCAGGGTCTCGGCTGGCGTTTCAACATCCTCGGCGGACCCCAGATCGAGCGCTGCGTTCTCTATCGGCTCGAGTGATGCGGCCAAAAGGCCGTGCTCTTGGAGGCGGGGGGCCCCACCCCGCGGGTTTTCGGACTGAATGCCGCCGTGGGAAGGCTCGATCTTCATCCCCGCGGGAAGGAGCCGGCCGCAGTGAGGCCGCCCGCAGGCACCGGGGCCAGCCGCCAAGGCTTCGCACTTGTCGCCGCCGAGGCTTCGCACTCGTCGCCGCCGAGGCTTTGTACTCGTCGCGACCCAAGCCACCTCCTCGAGGCTCCAGATGGAACCCGGCCTCCGGACGGGTTCGTTTTCCAATCGATTCGGCAAGCCCGTCCAGAGGGCGGGCTCCACCGCACGCGCCATTGATTTTTACCAGATCCGTACGCGCTCCGCGGGCGGAAGATAAAGCTTGTCGCCGGGCTGGACGTGGAAGAGCTCATACCAGACGTCGAGGTTGCGCACGATGCCGTTGACGCGGTACATGCGCGGCGAGTGCGGGTCGCCGACCACCTGCTTGCGCATCGTGTCGTCGCGGAGTTTGCCGCGCCACGCCTGCGCCCAGCCGATGAACACGCGTTGCTCTCCGGTGAAACCGTCGACCACGGGCGCCGGCCGGCCGTTCAGGAAGGCGCGGTAGGCTTCGAGCGCCAGCGTGACGCCGCCGAGATCGGCAATGTTCTCGCCGAGGGTGAGATCACCGTTCACGTGAACGCCCGGCAGCGGCTCGAACGCGGAATACTGCGCGCTGAGTTGATGGGCGCGCGCCTCGAAGATCTTCGCGTCTTCGGGCGCCCACCAGTCGCGCAGCTTGCCCTCGGTGTCGAACTTCCGGCCCTCGTCGTCGAAGCCGTGCGTCAGCTCGTGCCCGATGATGCCACCCGCCGCGCCGAAATTGTAGGCGGGGTCGGCATTCGGGTCGAACATGGGGGGCTGGAGGATGCCGGCCGGGAACACGATGTCGCGCAGCGATCCGTTGTAGGCGTCGTTCGTCTGCGGGGTCATGGTCCAATCGCCGCGGTCGACCGGCCCGCCGAGCCGGGCGGTGTAGAAGCTCCAGTCCGCCCGCGCCGCGTGGAGGACGTTGCCCACCAGGTCGTCGTCGCGGATGACCACGTGCGAATAGTCCCGCGACTTGTCAGGGTAGCCCACCTTGATCGTGTAGCCGTCGAGCTTCCGGAGCGCCTCGACCTTGGTCGCAGGGCTCATCCAGTCGAGCCGCTCGAGGCGCGTTCGATAGGCGGCTTTGACGTGGCCGACGAGCTCCTCGATCTTCGCCTTCGCTTCCGGGGGAAAATACCTGGCCGCGTAAACTTCGCCCGCCGCCCAGCCGAGGTTGCCGAACCGGTCGAACCGGTCGCCCGCGCCGTAGTCGCCGCCGCTGACGGCGTGCACGCCGAGCTTCCAGCGCACGCTGTCCTGCTGCTGACCGGACAGCGCCTTCTTGCGCATTTCGAACTGGGCGCGCGTGAAAGCGGGCGGAAGGTAGGGCGCGGCGTTGTCGGCAATCGTAAACGCCAGCCAGGCCTGCAGGGTCGCCACGGGAGTCCCCGCGAAGATCGCGGCCAGCTTGGGAAAGGCCGACTTCTCCCCGATGATAAAACGCGTCGGCGCCGCCACGCCCGCCTCGGCGAGGAACGGCCGCCAGGCAAACCCGGGCGCCAGCGTCTCGAGGTCGGCGGCAGTCATGGGATTGTAGGTCGCGTCGGGATCGCGCTGCTGCACCTTTGTCCAGCTCGCCTCGGCAACCCCGGATTCGAAGGCGACAATTTCCTTCGCGCGCAGCTCCGCCTCGGGCCAGCCGATGAGACGGAGCAACGCGGCGGCGTAGGCCTCGTATTGCGCCTTCTTGCCGGCGAAATTCGGCTGCAGGTAGTAGTCGCGATCGGGCAACCCGAGTCCGGCCTGGCCGAGATAGACCGCGTATTTCTTCGGGTCCTTGACGTCGATGTCGATCCCCACCCCGAAGAGGGCGCCTTCGAAATCGATGTTGTTCCGCCCCATCAGTGCCGCGATCTTGTCGCGGGAATCCGCGGCCCGCACGGCCGCGAGGTGCGCGCTCAGGGGCGTGACTCCAAGCTGGGCAATGCGCGCTTCGTCCATGAACGACTTGTAGAATGCGCCGACCTTGCCGCCCGTCGTGACGGGTTCGTGACCGCACGACGCCGCCGCCTGCTCCAGCAGGTCGCGCAGGCGCTGCTCCGTCTGGTCGCTCATCGCATAGCGAAGGCTGTAAGCCGGTTTGTCGGCAGGAATTTCCACGCGATCGATCCAGGTGCCGTTGGCGTAGCGAAAGAAATCGTCGCCCGGCTTCGTCTTGAGATCGGCGCCGGGCAGGTCGAAGCCCCAGTCGCCGTATTGCGGCTTGGCGCCGGCGTCGGCGGCGAGCGCGACCACCGGCAGTGACGTGAACAACGTGGCAACGGCCAGCAGCGCGCTGGCCCGGAACAGGGCGGGATTATTCATGGGGCGAAGCGGGTGAGGCTACGGTGTTTCCCAGCCGCATCAAGCCAACCGAATGGCGGACAGGCGGTCGTTTGCCTCGGGGCAATGGTCGGCGGGGTCGCTCCCACGGGCGGTCCGGGCCCACCGGTAGTCAGCGCGGCGCAGGAAAGACGAATGGCATATCCACCCTGGTTTCCACCGGCTCTCCATTCTTGATCTGCGGCAGGAACCGCCAGAGACGGGCGGCGGCCAGCGCCGATTCGCCGAACGCCGGATCGGAGGCACTCTTGATCACCGGATCCCGGGTGCGGCCGGTGGCGCGGATCCAAAATGAAATCACCGCCTCGCCCTTGAGCTTCGCCTTGCGCAACGACGGCGGATATTCGGGAATCGGTCCGACAAAGGGCTTGGGGCCACCGTCGACTCGGCCCGCGATCCGCTTGGCGATCATGCGGTCGAGCGCCGTCTCCCGTTCGGACATGTCGATCTCGGAATGCAGCGCCTCGGCTCCGCCGACGAACAGGTGGAATTGAAAGTGCCCGGCTCCAATCGGCGCCGCCAGCGGCGCGGTAAGCCGGATCGCCTTGGGCTCGTGGGGCAGGAGCCGCCCAACCTCATAGAGAAAAAACGTCCGCCCGGCCGTCTCCGTCTGCATGTCCAGCAAGAGGAACACGTCGTCCAGCTTGTAGCCCGCCTCGAAGGACGCGTTGAAGTGCATCTCGTGATTGATCTCGGAGCTGTCGCCCAGGTCGTAGGTGCTGCGAACCTGCAGGTTCCGCACCGCGATGAAGTAGGGCAGATACTCCTCGACCGACTTCAACGCGAACCGGCGCCCGCGAACGTCGACCACCTTGCCGTTCACCTCGATCCGCGGATTCAGGTCCGATGCTCCCACGACGAGGCACGGCTTGCCTTCATGTTCGACAAACAGGACGTTTTGCGCCGGCGCAGTCAGCGCCAGCGCGCACAGCAACATCAGGGAAGGTAAAACGCTTCGCCAACCGGGGTGCGGGGTCACGCCGAAGGATTCGCTGAATCGGCACCCGCGGCAAGACACCATCGCCTCTTGCGCCCGACCCTGCCGCCATCGGCTTGCCGCCGCAGCCCCGAACCTCCAGCCGGCAACAGCCTGTCCCTGGAGGCGTTTCGCCATGGCCGAAAACAGCCTGTCCCTACAATCGCCTACAATCGGGCGCAACCGGCAGGGCGAATCCTCCGGATGAGACGTTGGGTTGATCGGCTCGTCGGGGACGACTCGCCCTACCCCCGGCCTACCTCGTCGGTTCCATGGGCCCTAAACCAACCTGTCCCTATTAGGGACGCCCTGTGCGGGATCGACGGGAATCAAACAAACGCAACCTGTTCTCTATATGTATATTAAGAATTTCCTTTGAACCGGCGAAACCATTCCCGCCCATCCGCGTTAAGGGAGGTGAACCTTGAACCTTCCTTCCAATGAATATCCACAACTCCTCCAAGTCATTCGCGATGTCGGCCCTGGCCGTCGTCGCTCTCAGTCTGCTCGCTCCGTCGTCCCCGGCGCGCGAACGGGTCAGCCAAGCCACCGGCCCGCGCGGCGGCACGCTTGATCGCGACGTCGAAGCCTCCGCCGGCAACGTCGAGAAGTCCGCCACCTACACCAGCCCGGCGGGCAAGGTCAGCACGCGCCACGCCTCGCGTCAGGCCGACCGCGCCACCGGCACCGTGACGGGCTCGGCCAAGACGACCCTCGCCAACGGCAAGTCCGCGAGCAGCAGCTACACCAGCGTCAAGACCGACACGGGTCGCACCACGACCGGCCAGGCAACCGGCTTCAACGGCAAGACCGCGACGTACAACTCGACCTCGACCAAGACGGCGGACGGCTTCACCCGCGAAGCCACGACGACCGGGCCGAACGGCGGCAGCGTCACCAAGGACGTCGACGTCACCAAGCAGGATGGTTCGGTTACCCGCACCGTCATGGTCACAAAGAACCCACCCGCGAAGCCCTGAAGCTTCCGAGCCCGCCCTTCCCTCTCATTGCGCCCTCGCCTTAGAGCCGCGCGGGCGCAAACTCGGCACCCGATCAGTCCCGCCGTTTGAAAACTGGATCCGCAAATGAACCGGATGGCCTCCAGACCTCGGCTCAACCGCCGACTGCCGCTGCCGCCCCGGCGGATGCCGACGAAGAGGTGGAGGTCCGCGCCCGCGACGGCGACCGCGCTGCCATGGAGGCGCTCGTGCTCCGACACCAGGCGGCGGTGTCACGCCTGCTCTGGCGATTCGTGCGCAGCCAAGCCGACCTCGATGATCTCGTGCAGGAAACCTTTCTCCGCATGGTCCGCGGCCTGCCCGGCTGGAGCGCCCGCCAGCCGTTCATCCACTGGCTCCTGCGCATCGCCACCAACACGGGACGCGACTACTTTCGCCGCCAGTCGGTGCGACGCCGCTGGACGGTGGAGCCCGCCGGCCCCGACGATCGCCGGCCCGAGCCCGAGGCCGTCGACCCCGGCGCCGATCCCGCGGCGCGCGCCGCGGCCAACGAAATCAAATCACTTCTCGCCGAGCTTTCGCCCGACGAGCGAACGCTCCTCACCCTCCACCACCTCGAAGGCTGGGGCCTCGCCCAAATCGCCAGCCAGTTCGGCTGGACCCTCACGGCCACCAAGCTTCGCGCCTGGCGCGCCCGCGGTCACCTCCGCTCCCTCCTTCAAGCCAAAGGTTATCAATGAAAATCCCTCCTGCCAACTCTGACTCCCGCTGGGAGAAACTGCTGCGCGCGGCCCGGGCTGATGCCGGCCCGCCCGCGGATGTCCCGGCGCTGCTCCGCGCCGTTCGCCAGGCCTCGCTCGGGGCGCGCGCAAGCTGGACCGCCGAATTCACCGCCCTCTTCGCATCGGGACGTGTCATCGCCGGCTGCCTGGCCGGTGCCAGCGCATTCGTGCTGGTGGCCTCCTGGCACGCCTGGGATGCATGGCAGACGGTTCCCTGGGCGCAACTGCTCGACGCCGCGACGGGAGGTGGGTCATGAACGGCCCATCCTGGCGCGCCTGGCTCGCGGCCGCGGCAATCTTCCTCCTGGGCGTCGGCGTCGGCGGTGCCGGCATGGCCTGGGCCGGCATCCGCGTTTTCCGCCACGCGCTCCTGAACCCCGCCGCCAACCGCACGTTGGCCGACCGCGCCGCCGACCGCATCGGCGCCGACCTCACCAAGAATCTTAATCTCACCCCCGAGGAATCGGCGCAGGTAAAGGCGATCCTCGCGCAGACCGCCACCAACCTGAAGGGAGTCCGCGCCCAGGCCGCCATCCAGGTGTCGACCGAGGTTCGCTCGGCAGTCCAGCACATCGCCGCCGGCCTGCCCCGCGAGAAACGCGCCGAATTCTACCGGCTCGTCGCCCGCCGCTACGAGCGGCTCGGCCTACCCGCGCCCGAACCCGAGCCGAATCCGTAGCCGAGTCAAGGGTGCTGGCACGCCGGCTCGCGAGGTCGACATGGCGCCGGGCTCGTCGAGCCCGGAATTCCCGCGTCGCCACGAGGGCGCGCACCAAACCCGGCGGTCGGCCCCCACCCACTGGCGTTTCGAGCGCCCGGCTACTTCACCGTGGGCAGATGGATGTCGCCGGAGTGGTTGATCACGCCGAAGCCGTAGAGCAGCCACAGGATGACGGCCACCACGACGACGAAATTGAGAATGCTTTTTATCGTCCCCTGCATGGGGATGAAGGTGTTGATCAACCAAAGGACCACGCCGACGACGATCAGGGCGACGACTACGTTCATGAGAGGCATGCCTTACCTTAGTCGACCTCGGGGCCGACCGGCATGGGGTCTTACCCTAGCGTCGCGACCGCCGGCGAGCCGACGACCGCCCGCGCCCGAAGGCGCTTGACACACGGCGCGCCGTAGTTAACCAATCGGTTAAATACGAATCCCCGCTGCCGCGCATGTCCCCCGACCGCCTCAGCCTCACGTTCGCCGCCCTCGCCGACCCCACACGCCGGGCGATCCTCGCCCGGCTGTCCGCCGGCGAGATGTCGGTCAACGAGCTGGCGCGCCCGTTTGCGATGAGCCTCCCCGCCGTCTCGAAACACCTGAAGGTCCTCGAGCGGAGCGGCCTCATCACCCGCGGGCGCGCGGCCCAGTGGCGACCCTGTCGCCTCCAGGCCGCCCCGATGAAGAACGCGGTCGACTGGCTGGGGGACTACCGGCGCTTCTGGGAGGAGAGCTTCGACCGCCTCGACGACTACTTGAAAAAACTGCAGTCACGAAAACCCGCCACGCAGGGGAAAAGCCATGCCCGCAAAAAAAGACAACCCGCCTGAGAATACCGCCAACCGCGAAATCGTCATCGCCCGCACCTTCGAGGCGCCGCGCGAACTCGTCTGGGAAGCGTGGACCAACCCGCAGCACGTCGCGCAGTGGTGGGGCCCGCGCGCCTTCACCACCACGATCGAGCGAATGGAGGTCCGCCCGGGCGGCGTGTGGAAGCAGGTCATGCACGGGCCCGACGGCACGGACTACCCGAACAAGAGCGTGTTCACCGCGGTGGTGAAGCCCGAGCGCATCTCCTATTCCCACGGCGGCGGCAAGGCGGGCGGACCGGGCGTGAGCTTCCAGGCGACCTGGACCTTCGAAGCCGTCGGCAAAGATCAGACGCGCCTGACGATCCGGATGGTCTTCTCCTCGGCCGCCGACCGCGACACGGTGGTCAAGGTGTACGGAGCCATCGAGGGCGGCCACCAGACCCTGGAACGCCTCGGCGAATATCTGCCTTCCGTGGAGCCAGGCTGACCACGGGCCCGGCCGGGCCGATGGACCGGCTCGCCGCCTGCCTGACGACCGCGCTTCCCCAGCCTTGAGCCGGGACGAAAAAACTGACACCAACCGAGGTCCCTTCGTCACAACCCCGAGGAGTTTCCATGCAAACCACCACCCCCACCCCGCCCGTGTCGAAAGCGGCTCTCTGGACCGGTTACGTCCTGAGTGCCCTGCCCGTGCTGATGCTGCTCATGAGCGGCGTCATGAAGCTGATGAGGCCTCCCTCCGTCGTGGAAGGCTTCGTGCACTTCGGTTATCGGGAAAACATCATTGTGCCGCTCGGCATCCTCGAGATCGTCTGCACGGTCATCTACCTGATCCCGCGAACCTCCCTCCTCGGCGCGATCCTGGTCACCGGATATCTGGGCGGTGCGACCGCCACCCTCGTCCGCGTCGGCGAGCCCACGTTTTTCGCCCCGGCCGTGCTGGGTGTGCTGGCGTGGGGCGGGCTCTACCTCCGCGATCCCCGGCTGCGCGGGCTGATCCCGTTCCGCCGCTGACCGTTCGTCGCGTCGACCCATCTTCATGAAAAAATTCTGCTGCCTCCTCCTCTTCGGCCTGGTCGCCCTCTGCGGTCGGTCCGACGAAACCGCCCCCCCGGTCCGTCTCGCGATCGTCGGGCTGGTCCACGATCATGTCGGCGGGTTCCTCCCCGCGCTGGCCGGCCGGACGGATGTGCAACTCGTGGGAATCGTGGAACCGAACAAGAAATTGGGCGAGGAGACCGCCGCGCGCTTCCATCTGGATCCCGCGCTTTTTCATCCCAGTCTCGAGGACCTTCTGGCGAAGACGAAAGTCGAGGCGGTTGCCACGTTCACCTCGACGTTTGACCACCGCGCGGTCGTCGAGGCCTGCGCGGCGCGGGGCATCCACGTCATGATGGAAAAACCGATGGCCGTGAGTTTCGCCGACGCCCAGGCGATGGCGGCCGCCGCCACGAAGGGCGGCATCCGGATCGTGGTCAACTACGAGACGACCTGGTACCCGAGCACGCACGGCGCCTACGCGCTGGCGCACGACCAGCATGCGATCGGCGACCTGCGCAAGATCGTGGTCCACGACGGCCATGGCGGGCCGGCGCCGTTTGTCTCGCCGTACTTCATGGCGTGGCTCGGCGACCCCGTGCTGAACGGCGGCGGCGCGTTGACGGACTTCGGCTGTTACGGCGCCGACCTCGTCACCTGGCTGATGGACGGGAAACGCCCGACGAGCGTTTTCGCGGTGACCCAGAACCTCCAGCCCGAGGTCTACACCAAGGTTGACGACGAGGCGACCATCGTGCTCACCTACCCGCGGGCGCAGGCGATCATCCAGGCGTCGTGGAACTGGCCCACCGGCCGCAAGGACATGGAAATCTACGGCCAGACCGGCGCCTTGCGACTTCCCGACCGGAGCTCGCTCTTCCTGCGAAAAGGCGACGCGCCCGAGGCCCCGGCGCCGGCACCGGCGCTGCCGGCCCAGTCGGCCGACTCCATTTCCTACCTGGTCGGCGTGGTCCGCGGGAAGATCCAGCCCGCCGGTCTTTCGTCCGTTGCGGTGAACCTGGTCGTCTCGGAGATTCTCGATGCCGCCCGGGAATCCGCCCGCACGGGCCGGCGGGTGGACCTGCGCGCATCCCCGGACCGCTAGCCGGCCCGGACGGCGTGGGGCAATTCCGGGGATGAATGGCCGCGAGTACGAATCGAAATAACCGCGTCGCCGGCCGGGCGCGCCGGCGTATTGGTTTGCCTTCGGAAATGTCGTCAGATTTCGCTCAAGAGTCTCCGACCCTGGAGGCCCAGCCGACGAGGAGCGACCCATGGAAACAAACGGAAGCAGAATTTGGCGTCTCCTGACGAGACCGGTCCTCCTGACCGCGATTGGCTGGGCGCTCACCGGTTGCGCCACGAACCTGAATCGGGCGATTACCCATGAAAAGCCGGAGGCCATCGAGAAATTCCTCGCCGCCGGCGCCGACATCAATGCGCCTGACGGCCACGGCGCCTCGCCCCTGATCAACGCGGCCCAGTACGGCGACCTTGCGTTGATCCGAAGGCTGGTCGAACGCGGCGCCCAGGTAAACGTCGCTGATCATGAAGGGAACACCGCGCTCATGTATCTCGCCGGCGGCGAGAAATACAAGAACGACGCCGTGGCCTTCCTGCTCGCCCAGGGAGCGCGGATCGACGACCGCAACCATCACGGGTTGACCGCCGTTCTTCTGGCGGCCGGACGCGAATGCGCGCCGGCCGACGTGGACCGGCAGACGGAACTGATCGCGCTGCTGCTGCGAAACGGGGCGGACATCAACGCGACGACTCCCGGCGGTGATCTTCCTCTGCACCTGGCGGCGCGGGCCGGCCAGCCCGGTCCGGCGCTGGCCCAACTCGTGCACGAATCGAGGGATCCGCAGGCGCTGAACCAGTCCGGCCTCAGCGCGTTTACGGAGGCGGTCAGCGCCGACCGCCTCGCGGCCGCCACCTTCCTCGCCAGCGTGGGGTTCGAGCCGCAGAAGTCGCCGCCAGTGGCGTCGCCTCCGCCCGGCCAATCGGGGGCCCGGCCGCCTGACCGCGCTCCCGGGATCGAGGCCCGCGCCCACGACGCCTACGGGGATTTTCTGCGCGCCAAAGGCGATCACGCGGCCGCGCTCGACAGCTATCGGGTGAGCCAGGCTAGCTACACGGCGGCCGTGGCCGAGTTTCGGCGCGCCGTCGACCAGTACACCGCCGCGCTCAAGGACGAGAAAGCCGCACGCCAGAACAAGTGGATTTCGACGATCGCCGTGAATGCGCTGGGAGCGGGCTTGGGCGCCGCCACCGGCGTCGGTTTTGTCGCCGTGCCCAAGAGCTTCAAGAACCGCATCGATGAACTCACCGACGAGCTCGATCGCGACAAAGCCGAGCTCAAGGCTCTCCTGGCGGAGCAGGCCGAGATGTCAGCCAAGATTGTTGCCATGGAGAGCGTGCCCAAGCCAGTCTCTGTCCCCGCCCCCACCCCCGCCACCCCATGAGAAAGTTCCTTGTTCCAAGCCTGTGCGCGATCCTGTTTTTCGCCGGCTGCCTGACGGCGCCGGCCGCCTCGAACCCGACCGTCGCCACCGCCGACCCGTTCTGGCCCGCGGACGGCACCTTCGCCGCCAAGGGCAAGACCTCGTCTTGGTCCGGTTTCCGGGCCAAGAATGTCGAGCGCCGCACGCTCTTCGCCCAGCGGAGGGAGGCCGACCAGAATGCCATCGTGTTCGTGGGCGACTCCATCACCGAGGGCTGGCATTCGCTGGAGCAGGATTTTGCCGGGCTGCACGTGAAGGTCGCGAACCGCGGGATCGGCGGCGACACCACCCCCAACCTGCTCTATCGCCTCCAGGAGGACATCCTCTCCCTCCATCCGCGGGCGCTGGTGATCCTGGTCGGAACCAATGACCTGGGCGAACACACGACCCCGGCCGACATCGCCGACAACCTGCGCCTGCTCCACCAGCGCATCCGCGCCGCGTATCCGGCGATTCCGATCGCCTGGTGCCTGGTGATGCCGCGCGGTGGCGGCGACACCTATCCGCAGCGCATCCACGAGCTCAATTCACTGGTCCGGCAACTGGCGGCGACCGACAAACTCGTCACGGTCTGCGACACCTTCACGCCCCTCGCGCTCGAGGACGGCACCTCCAAGGCGGAGGACTTCGTGCCGGATCACCTGCATCTCAACGAGGCCGGCTACGCGGTCTGGCGCTCGGTGATCGAGCCGGTGCTGGCCGGCTGGAATCTCGGGCCGAAGTAGGGTGAGTTTGCCAAGAATATTTCGTTGGTAGGGCGACTCCTCCGGATGAGCCGCCCGAAAACGGCTCGTCCGGAGGACTCGCCCTACCTTAACGGCCGGCGGCGTCACTTCGTCGAGCGCATCTCGAAAGTCCCGCGGGCGCGGCCGCGGCGCGCGGTGCCACCCTCGCCCGGACCGGACCAAACTTGACGTGCGCTGGGAGTGCGTCGAAACTCCGGGCGTGAACACCATTACCCCCGCAAGACTCCTTTTCTCCGCCGGCCTGTTCCTCGCGCTGGTCGTAGGCGCTTCCGCCGGTCAGAAAGTCACCACCGTCCAAACCGGCGAAAGGACCTACACCACCACGGTGCAGGCTTCGTCGGCATTCAATCGCGATGTCGATGAGCTCAAGAGCGAGGCCCAGGAAGCGGCGGCCAAGTACTGCGCCAGCCTCGGCAAGCAGATCAAGGTGCTGTCCGTCACCGGGGAGAAGCCGTTCTTTGGCACGGGCTATCCGAAGGGCAAGGTCGTGTTCATGGCGCTCGACGCCGGCGACGCGGCGCTCACCGCCGCGGTGGCGCCCGACGGAACCCTCGTTGCGCCGCCCCCGCCCCCGCGCGAGCATGTCAGCCCCACCGGCGACCTCTACAACGATCTCCTCAAGCTCGACGACCTGCGGAAGCGGGGGATCCTCACTGACGAGGAGTTTCAGTCCGAGAAGAAGAAGGTCCTGGCCCGCTCGCAGTAGGCGGCAGCCAAGCCCGACCCCTGAAACAGGGCTCAATTCCAGCCCTCGAATCGCGCGGGCCGAGAGGTGGAACCCGGCCTCCGGACGGGTTCAAAGTGTTCTCGTGGCGAAAAGCGCATCCGGAGGCCGCGCTCCGCATTGGCGCCTGACCCCGGTGCCGGAAACCGGCCTCAGCGAGGTCGGCTACAAGGGGACGCGCGCTACGAACTCGAAAAACCCTATTTCACCCCGGTGACGAACGGCGGCGGGAGCATCCGGTCGACCCCGGTTGTGTCGAGACGCGTGGCGTCGCCGGCATCCAGAAAATCCAGGATCAGCTTGTCCAGCACTTCCTGGTGGCTGAGCGAGAATGGAATGTGCCCGCTGTGCGGAATGATCACGTGGCGGCTGCGGGACAGGTGCCGCGCGACCTCGTCGCCCCAAGCCGGCGGCGTGACCGGGTCCATGAACCCGGTCAGGATCAGGACCGGAACGTCGGATTCCACCGGCAGTTCATAACCGGCCGGAAGCGACGCCCGCGGCCACAGGGTGGACGCACGCATTTGCTGGTCGACCCGGTAGCGGCCGAAAAGGCTGCCCTCGGTCAGCCCCTTGACCTCCGCCGGGTCAATCCGCCCGGTGTCCTCGGCCGCCGTGATGCTGAGGTATAACCCGTCCGCTACCACGTCCGGCGCACTCCGGTCCACCGGGATGGCCGCAGCCAGGAACGGGCCAAAGTTGCCCCGCGACGCTTCGTGGATGATCAGCGGTATCCGGCGAGCGGCCGCCGGGTCATAGAGCAGGAACCTGATGTTCTCGGCAAAGACATCGCGGGAAATCGAAACCATCTCGTCGACGATCCGGTCCGGCGACACATAGCGGGCCCGCGCGGGGCGCCCTTCGAGGTGCGCCAACAGTCCAGGCCATTCCTGACGGAGGTCGGGAAAGGCCTTGGCAGCAACCGGGTCGCGCTCGCACTCGTCGAGCAGCAGGTTCATCGCCCGTTCGGCGTCGCGGGCGAAGTACAGCGGGATCCTCATGAATGTCGGGGCGACCCCCATCAGGATCACGCTGCGCACATGCTGCGGATGCTGGCGCAGGTAAACCATGGCGGCCCGCGTGCCGTATGAGAGGCCGCAGAGGTTGATCTTCGCGTAGCCCAGCCACGCGCGCACATCGTCGAGATCGTCCATCGCCACCGGCGTGGTGTATTGCGTGAGATCGGCGTGTTGCTCCAGGGTGCGGCGGAGATTCTTCACATAGTCGACCGGGTACATCTCCGCGACGAAGCGCTGCGGGTGCGGGTCCGGCGCCGCGCCGAGGCGATTCGATTTGCCGGTGCCCCGCTGGTCGACCAGCACCACGTCGCGATGCCGCCGATACTCCCGGAGGTCGCTGGCATAGAGCGCCGCCGTCATCGTAGCCGCCACGCCTGGCCCGCCATCCAGCCAGAAGAACGGCTCCTTTTTGCCGTTTTGCTCCAGCGCCGGCACGACGATCACGTTCAGGTCGATCGTGCGGCCCAGCTTCGTCCGGCGGTTCTCGAACACCGTCAGCGATCCGCCCCAGAAGTCCTCCTCCACTCCCGGCAGCCTGATCTTTCGCAAATGACGATAGGCTGAGTCGGCCTTCGGCTCCGGGCTCGCCTCGCCGGCGTGCATCGCGGTCCATCGCCCGGCCAGCAGCGTCACAACAAGAGACAGCCAGAATCGGCCCCGGCTGAAAATTCCGCACGCGCGCATGGGTGGTGAGAGAGTGCCGGCGCCGATCCGTCGCCCGGCACCAGGCAGGTTGCCGCGGGCCTCTCCGTGCGACAACTGCGAAGTTGTCCGGTCCGGTTCTCCGTGTTCGGCCTTGGCAGTGGGCTCGGGTAGGCGGAGCGCGGCCTTCCGCCGTCGCCCAGGCGATGGCGGCACAGTCCGGATCCGCTTGGCTCGAACAAAACGCGTCCAGAGGCCGCGTTCCACCAAACCGACCCGCCACTCGGCCCCAGATAGTGTGAGAACTTGAAATGCAGCCGGGGTCGCGACGAGTGCGGAACCTCGGCGGGTGACCCCGGACCGGCCTCATCGAGGCCGCCTACAAATCTGCGCCGAAAGCAAACTGACACAGGACTCGAACCCAGTTCCCGTTGACAGGCTCGGGTCCGGTGGTACCGATGGCGGGATGAAGCGCCTGCACCGCGTGTCCGGCTTCGTCCTTGTCGCACTGAGCCTTTTCCCTGCGCTGCTCCGCGGGGACCCAGCGGCCACCATGCCCGTAACCCCCAACGCCTCGCCCGAGGCGCGGGCCCTGTTGCAGGCGCTGGCCGACATTTCCGGCCACTACACGCTCACTGGGCAGCACAACTACCCGAACACCAAGAGCCGGAACTCGGAATTCGCCGCGCGATACCTCGGCAAGTCGCCCGTCATCTGGGGCTCGGATTGGGGTCACGCGAAGGACGGCGACTCGGATTCCTACCTCGCCCGCCCGGACATCGTGCAGGAAGCCATCCGCCAGCATCAGCGCGGAGCCCTCGTCGCCCTGTGTTGGCACGCGGTGCCGCCGACGACGGACGAGCCGACCACGTTCCGGCCGCTGCCGAACAGCGACCCGAAGATGCTCGCGAGCGTGTCAGGCCACCTCCTCGACGGGCAGTTCCAGGATGTCCTCACCCCGGGCACCGCCCTCTATAAGCACTGGTGCGCCCAGGTCGACGCCGTGGCGGTGTTCCTCAAGCAACTGCAGGACGCACACGTTCCCGTCCTGTGGCGTCCCTACCACGAGATGAACGGCGACTGGTTCTGGTGGGGTGGCCGGACGGGTGAATACAGCACGATCGCCCTTTACCGCCAGTTGTTTGACCGGCTCGTCAATCACCACCACCTCACCAACCTGATCTGGGTCTGGAGCGTCGATCGCGTCAGCAAGCCCGGGATGGAACACGCGAAATATTTCCCCGGCATCGACTACGTCGACGTGCTCGCCCTCGATGTTTACGGCAGCGATTTTGCGCAGTCGTACTACGACAGCCTGGCGGCGCTGTCCCAGGGGAAGCCCCTGGTTCTCGCGGAGGTCGGCAATCCGCCCACGCCCGAAATCCTGGCGAAGCAACCCCGCTGGGCCTATTACATGACCTGGGCGGGGATGGTGCGGAACACGTCGCGCAAGCAGTACGGCGAGCTTTTCAAGGATCCGCAAATCCTCAACCTTGAGGACCCGGCCTACGCCGCCGCCATGGCGTCGTACCGGAGCGCCTGCGGGCTGCCACCGCTGCATTTCGTGACCCCGCCGGCCGACTTTTCGGGGACCTGGGTGCTCAACGAGGACAAGAGCGACTTCGGGCGCATGGGCGCCGGCATGGCGCCGGCGCGGATGGACGTCGTGCATCGCGACAACGTCGTGACCATCCGGACCACGCGGGTCAGCGAATTCTCCGACGACCAGGTAACCGAGGAAAAAATGCCGCTCGACGGCACCGAGACCAAGTCCGAGTTCATGAATTCGCCCCGCGTCGCGACGGCCCGGATCTCCCCCGATGGCGCCAAATTGCTCGTCGATTCGACCGTCAGTTTCACCTGGGGTCCGCCGGGCGCCAAGATGACCTCGAAGGAGGCGTGGCTGTTGCTCGACGGCGGGAGGACCCTGTCGATTCAGCGAACCGTCAGCTCCTTCCGGGGCGAGCAAAGCCTCACGCTCGTTTTCGACAAAAGGTAAAGCCGCGCCCGTTTTTGCCGTTGGAGCGCAGGCGACCCTGCCTGCGGGGTCCGGCGCGTCTAGGTTGCGGTGAACCAGCCAGGCTTGGTTAGGCTGGTTCCGCGGCGGACCTAGGACCTTCAGGAAGCATGACCTTCATACTGAGGTAGCGAGTCCGTAATTTGAAACCATGGCGCCTTGTCGCCCACGAAGATGTGTGCAGAGGGGCGGATTTTTGGCGAATCAAGCAGCGATCCCAAAGTTACGTGCAATCGCGTGCCCTGCTGCAGCACGGAATACAACAGTGATCCACATGTCTTGCAGTGCACGTCGTGATTTCCCGCGCGATCGCCGAAGATTAACAAGCAGTCATCACCGCTCGTAAGACCCAGCTTCTCCTGGGCGATGCCGCCAAACGGCTTGAACGCCGCCCCTGTCGCCCGCCTGCAATCAGAACAGTGGCAATTTGCGGCATAAAGGAACTCGTCCACCACTTGGAACTTCACCGCACCGCAGTAGCAACTGCCGCGCAGCAAACGGGAATCGCTAGGGTGCTCCATAGTTCTGCTGAACGTCTGAGCTCAGACACGAGGGCCGAAGGCCCGAGTTGTCTGTGGCGGTTGGTTCGGCTCTTTTAGTCGTGCGAGCAAAGGGCTAACTGTCGCAATCAGGTTATCATACCCGACGACAACCTTTTCTTCTTGGGGTGGGTCGCTCGTCACATATGCCACTTCGACCTGCCCCGTCCTAAGTGGAGCGATCGCAACGCGATCATCATCCGCCCATGCCGGGTAGGCCGGGTGTCTGGTGAAGCAAAGCAACTCGTGCGAAGTGAAAGTGAATAATCCCTTCTCTTCACGAAACTGAAGCAGCGAATCCAACTTCTCGAGAAACGGCCCCAGGTGACGCCAGCCATCCTTCGAAGCGAGGTCCGAATAGAAGCGACGCAGATCTTTGCGATTATTGGCCTGTGGGTCGTCAGTCATTCTCCTGCCCAGACATTATAGCTGCGTGCTAGAGCAGTGGATAAAAAAAGTGTGCTTGTCCCCTAGGCGCGGGTTACCCGGTGAAGGGCAGAGCCGCATGGCTGTGG
>Ga0265327_10000863_pt1 | contig 45090 bp, 44 predicted proteins | sample 41621metaG_FD_202089 | JGI IMG/M metagenome (GOLD analysis project Ga0265327, IMG submission 202089) | Rhizosphere microbial communities from Carex aquatilis grown in University of Washington, Seatle, WA, United States - 4-16-21 metaG | ecosystem: Host-associated > Plants > Roots > Rhizosphere... | reverse complement strand
TCGCGAGCCACACCGGCTTGGTCAGTTTGTCGACCGCCGTGTAGGCGTCCGGCCGCTGCATGGCGGCATGCACGAACGCGTACACGGTCGTGGCCAGCACCGCGATCTGCAATGCGAAAAGGACGTAACCCACCAGGCTTCCGAGGTACACGCCCTCAGCCTAGGTGGGTTACGTCCTTGACGTCGAACCTGCTTACTTCTGGGTGACCTTCTTGGCCGGAGCGGCCTTCTTGGCCGGAGCCTTGGCAGCAGCCTTGGCCGGGGCGGCCTTGGTCGCAGCAGCCTTGGCCGGGGCGGCCTTCTTGGCCGGGGCGGCCTTCTTCGCGGGCGCCTTCTTGGCCGGGGCCTCTTCCTTCTCCGGCAGTTCGACACCGACCAGCTTGGCGGCGCGCTCACCGACGGCGCGGGTCTGGCTGGCAACGTTGCCCAGGGCGTCCTGGGTCAGCTCGGACACCTGGTCGGTGTAGTTCTCGACGCGGCCACGGACGTCCTCGACGCGCTCACGGACGCTCTCGATCGACGACTGGGCGCGCAGGCGCTCCAGCGCGGCCTCGCCACGCTCGACCAGCTTGTTGTAGGTGTTCTGAGCGTTCTCGGCGTAGGTCTCGGCGGCCTTGCGCAGTTCTTCGGTGCTGAACTTCTCGCGAAGCTCCTCAACCTGGCCCGGCAGTTCCTCCTGCAGCTTGGTCAGGCGGGCGCGGCCCTCTTCGACGCGCGCGTTGGCATCGGTGCGGGCCTCTTCGGCACGCTCACGCAGGCTCGCGACGATCTCGTTGACGGTGGCCAGCGCCAGGTCCGCAGCGCCGACGGCGGCGAACAGGGGGGCCTTCAGGTCTTCGATGGTGGGCTGGTTGGTCTCTTTGTTCTCTGCCATGTTCGGGTTTCCTTTCTCGGGTACTGCGTTGGTCAGTTCGCTACTCGGTGAGTGTCAGTCGTCGTTGTCTGCTCCTCACTTGCGGCTTCCAATTCAGGCTGATCAGGAAGCGATTTGGACTCGGCATCGTTCTGCTGCCGGAAGGATGTGTAGATGTCGAGCAGCACCTGCTTCTGCCGCTCGGTGATCGAGAGGTCGGCGATGATGGCGTCACGCACCTCGCCGGCGGCGCTGGGCTCCAGAATTCCGGCCCGTACGTAGAGCACCTCGGCCGAAACCCTGAGCGCCTTGGCGATCTGGTTCAGCACATCGGCCGACGGCTTGCGCAGGCCACGCTCGATCTGGCTCAGGTAGGGGTTGCTGACGCCCGCCTTCTCAGCGAGTTGGCGGACCGAGACCTGCGCAGCTTCCCGCTGGGTGCGGATGAAGCTGCCGATGTCCTGGGCTGCATTCGACACGACGGCGGCGATATCTGCATCCTGCGCCATGCCGTCCCCCTGTCCTGGTCGACCGCTTTTGGTTGGGCGGTCCGTACCAAAACAACGGTACGAGGGGGTGCTAACTATTGCAAGCGCTTGCTAGCGGATCAGACGAACAGCTCGGCGATCGTGTAGATGACCAGCCCCGCCAAAGATCCGACGACTGTGCCGTTGATCCGGATGAACTGCAGGTCACGACCCACATGGAGCTCGATTCGCCGGCTCGCCTCGTCGGCGTCCCAGCGCTCGATGGTCTCGGTGATGATCGCTGTGATCTCCGTCCCATATTGCGCAACAAGGTGTTTTGCGCCCCTGACGAGCCAGTCGTCCACCTTGTCCCGTAGCTCCGCGTCGTCCCGCAGGGACTCCCCGATCCGCACCACCGAATCTGCAATCCGGGTGCGCAAAACTGACGACGGATCGTCGACCGATTCGAGGATGATGCGCTTGGCGGTACTCCACGCCGTCTCCGCGGCGCGGGCCACCTCGTCGCGCGCCAGGATCTGCTCCTTGATCCGTTCCGCCCGCGCGATGGTGTCCTCGTCGTTCTGCAGATCGTCGGCGAAGTCGAAGAGGAACTTCGTGGCCGACATCCGCAGCTCGTGTTCCGGGTTGCGCCGCACCTTGTCGGTGAAGTCCATCAGCTCGCGGTGGATTCGGTCGCCCACGAGATGGTCGACCCAGCGCGGCGACCACGTCGGCGAATCCCGCTCGATGACGCGCTCGATGATCTCACCGGCGTTGAGCGACCACTGGAACGCCCGGTCGGCCAGCAGCTGCAGCAGTGCCTCCTGCCGCCGCTCGGCCAGCAGGCTCTCCAGCACCCGGCCGATCGGCGGACCCCATTGCGGTTCGGCGATCCGCTTGACGATCATCCGGTCCAGGACGTGCTGGACGTCTTCGTCGCGCAGCAGCTCCACCAACACGCGCAGCACTGTCGACGCTTCGGCCGCCACCCGTGTCGCGTGCGCCGGTTCGGACAGCCACTTGCCCAGCCTGCTGGCCACCTGGGCGTCGCGCAGCTTGGTCTCGACGACTTCCGGCGACATGAAGTTCTCGCGGACGAAGGTGCCGAGACCCTCACCGAGCTGGTCCTTCTTGCGCGGGATGATCGCGGTGTGCGGGATGGGGATTCCCAGCGGATGGCGGAACAGCGCCGTCACGGCGAACCAGTCGGCCAGTGCGCCGACCATGCCGGCCTCCGCGGCCGCCCGGACATATCCGACCCACGGGCCGGTCCAGCTGTATGCGCCACCACGGGCCTGCAGCCACGTGCACACGGCAAACAGCACCGTCGCGCCCAGCAGGAAGCTCAGCGCGACCGCTTTCATCCGGCGCAGGTTGCGGCGCCGCTCTTCGTCGGCCGTCCGGTCGGCGCCGGCAAACGACTCCGCGAGACTGGCGTGCGGTTCGACGGGTGCCTGGTGCGTCGGATGGGGTCCAGGTCCCGGCCTGGGTCGGTGTGCCACCACTCCATCATCCTGTATGTGCGCCATGGTCGCCCCGTATTATTAAGCAGACCTAGCGGAATGGACGTACTGCGACCGTGGCACAGCAAAACGCACCCTCGTCGGCAAAAGCCGACGGGCGTAAACGACGCTGGCACCAACATAAGGTCGATCGCCGCAACGAGCTGGTCGACGGCACACTCGAGGCCGTCCGACGTCGCGGCAGCAACGTCAGCATGGATGAGATCGCGGCCGAGATCGGCGTGTCGAAGACTGTGCTGTACCGCTACTTCGTCGACAAGAACGACCTGACCACCGCCGTGATGATGCGCTTCGCGCAAACCACGCTGATCCCCAACATGGCGTCGGCGCTGTCGTCGAACCTCGACGGCTTCGAACTCACCCGCGAGATCATCCGGGTCTACGTCGACACCGTCGCCGCGGAGCCCGAGATTTATCCGTTCGTCTTCGCCAACAGCTCGGCGAGCAAGAGCAAGGCCATCGCCGACTCGGAGCAGATCATCGCGCGGATGCTCGCGGTCGTCCTGCGCCGCCGGATGGCGCATGCCGGCATGGACACCCGCGGCGTCGACGCGTTTGCGTTCCACACCGTCGGCGGCGTGCAGCTGGCCACCCACTCTTGGATGTCGAATCCCCGGATAACCGCGCCCGAGCTCATCGACTACCTGACCATGCTGTCCTGGAGCGCGCTGCGCGGCATCGTCGAGGTGGGCGGGTCGCTGGCGGAGTTCAACTCGCAGTCACATCCGTCCCCGACCATCCCGCCACATCTGATTCACTGATCGCGTGACCTCCGATCTGCCGTCGCTGTGGACCCACGAACCGCATAAGCACCTCGAGTTCAAACCCGGCCGCCGGGTGTCCGACATCGACCCGGACGCCACCCCCGGATTCCGCGGCAGCAAGGGCGACGCCCCCGATCTGCAGACCGAACGCAACGAGCGGTTCGCCGAGCTGCAGGAGATGCTGTACGCGGGCAGCCGGGCCGGGGACCGGCGTTCGATCCTGTTGGTCCTGCAGGGCATGGACACCGCCGGCAAGGGCGGAATCGTCAAACATGTTGTGGGAGCCGGTAATCCGCAGGGAATTCGATACTCCAGCTTCGGCAAGCCCACCGCCGAAGAGCTGTCCCACCACTACCTGTGGCGCATCCAGAAGGCGGTACCGCCGGCCGGGCACATCGGCGTCTTCGACCGCTCACACTACGAGGACGTGCTGATCGTGCGCGTGCACGACCTGGTGCCACCGTCGGTGTGGGAACGCCGGTACGACGAGATCAACGCCTTCGAACGCGAGCTCACCGACGCCGGGACGACGATCATCAAAGTTGCGATGTTCGTCTCGCTCGAGGAGCAGAAGAAGCGACTCTCGGAGCGACTCGACCGGCCCGACAAGTATTGGAAGTACAACCCCGCCGACATCGACGAGCGGCTGCTGTGGCCCAAGTACGAGGAGGCCTACCAGGCCGTGCTGGACCGCACCTCCACCGACTACGCGCCGTGGCACGTCGTGCCGTGCAATCGCAAGTGGTACGCCAGGTTGGCCATCACCGAGCTGTTGATCGAGGCCCTGGAACGGCTCGACCTGTCTTGGCCCCCAGCCGATTTCGATGTCGAGGCGGAGAAGAAGCGGCTGGCCGAGGCGTGACGCAGAAAGCACGAAGCCCCCGACACCGCGTCGGGGGCTTCGTGCTTTGAGAACTTACTTGACCAGCGTGAACTGGCCGATGTTGGTGATGCCGCGACGGAAGAAGTCGGCGCAACCGGTCAGGTACTTCATGTAACGGTCGTAGATCTCCTGGCCCTGCAGGGCGATGGCCTCGTCCTTCTTGGCGGCGAGGTTGGCGGCCCACATGTCCAGCGTGCGGGCGTAGTGCGGCCGCAGCAGGTGGGTGCGCTCCAGGGTGAAGCCCGAGCCCGCGGCGAGCTGTTCGATGTCCTCGACCGCCGGCAGCTGCCCGCCGGGGAAGATCACGTCACCGATGAACTTCATGAACTTCAGGTCGCTGATGGTCAGCTTGATGCCGTTCTCACGGAAGAACTGCTGTGTGTGCGCGAGGATCGTGTGCAACAGCATCCGGCCGCCGTTTTCGGGCAGGATGCTGTAGGCGCGCTCGAAGAAGATCGGGTAGCGCTCCTGCTTGAAGGCCTCGAAAGCGCCGATCGAGACGATGCGGTCGACGGGCTCGTCGAACTCTTCCCAGCCCTGCATCCGAATCTCGATGCTGCGGTTGGTGTCGATCTTGGCCAGCCGCTCGCGGGCGTACTCGGACTGCTCCTTGCTGAGCGTGATGCCGATGACGTTGACGTCGAACTGGGTGATGGCCCGCTCGAGCGCGCCGCCCCAGCCACAGCCGATGTCGAGCAGGGTCATGCCGGGCTTCAGGTCCAGCTTGCCGAGCGCCAGGTCGAATTTGGCGTTCTGCGACTCCTCGAGGGTCATGTCTTCGCGCTCGTAGTACCCGCACGTGTAACCCATGGTCGGTCCGAGCCACAGGGCGAAGAACTCATTCGAGATGTCGTAGATCGACTGCGACTCCTCGTAATGGGGGGTCAAATCGATGTCGGCTTGTGACATATCGGTATCTATCCTTTGCGTTTACGTCCGCTGGCGCGGGCGGCACGACCGCTTACTGCGGCCAGCTGACATACCCGTACGTGCGCACCCTGACGGGCCCAGCGAAAAACAACCCGCACGCAAGGTTAACGAAAATTACTGCCAGGCTCCAACCCGGCATCTGTCAGTACGTGTAGAAGCCCTTGCCGGACTTCTTGCCGAGCTGCCCGGCCTCGACCATGCGCAGCAGCAGCGGCGGGGCCGCGTACAGCGGCTCCTTGTACTCGTCGTACATGGAGTCGGCGATCAACTTCATGGTGTCCAGGCCCACCAGGTCGGCGAGCTTCAGCGGACCCATCGGGTGCGACAAACCGGCGACGACGGCGGTGTCGATGTCCTCGACGGTCGCGAAGCCCGATTCGGCCATCCGGATGGCTGCCAGCAGGTAGGGAACCAGCAGGAAGTTGACAACGAACCCCGAGCGATCCGCGGCCCGCACGACCTTCTTGCCCAACACCTCGCCGGCGAAAGTCTCGACGCGCGCGGCGGCTTCGGGGGCGGTCGTCACCGAGGAGATGAGCTCGACCAGCGGCAGCACCGGCACCGGATTGAAGAAGTGCAGACCGAGCACCCGGCTCGGGTTCTTGGTGGCGGCGGCGATGCGCATGATCGGGATGGACGACGTGTTGGAGGCCAGCACCGCATCGGGGTCGGTGATGATCTCGTCGAGCTGAGAAAAAACCTTCGCCTTGACGTTGACGTCTTCGACGATGGCCTCGATGACGAGCTGGCGGTCGGCCATGTCGGCCAGGTCGTTGGTGAAGCTCAGGCGACCCAGGGCGGCGTCGCGGTCGGCCTCGGACAACTTGCCCTTCTTGACGGCGTTGTCCAGCGACTTGGTGATCCGCTCCCGACCGGCGGTGGTCAGCGCCTCGGTCGGTTCGAATGCCAGGACCTGCGCACCGGCCTTGATGCAGACCTCGGCGATACCGCCGCCCATCTGCCCGGCCCCGATGACCCCGACTCGTTCGATTGCGTTGCTCACCGCTGTCCTCTCCTCGTGACTACTGATGAAGATATGCGACAGGCCCCGCCCAGTTTCTGAGCGGGGCCTGCCGTATCTAGCTTTCGCGGCCGTGAGGGCTGTGCACGGAAATCACTCCCGATGCGTACACCGCACTCACACTCGTGGCCGACTTAGTGGAACTGGCCCTCTTCGGTCGAGCCCTTCAGAGCTGCGGTCGAGGTGTTCGGGTCCACGGTGGTGGCGATCTTGTCGAAGTAGCCGGCGCCGACCTCACGCTGGTGCTTGGTGGCGGTGTAGCCACGAGCCTCAGCGGCGAACTCGCGCTCCTGCAGGTCGACGTAGGCCGTCATGCCCTCGCGGGCGTAGCCGTAGGCCAGGTCGAACATCGAGTAGTTCAGGGCGTGGAAGCCGGCCAGGGTGATGAACTGGAAGGTGAAGCCCATGGCACCCAGTTCCTTCTGGAACTTGGCGATGGTCGAGTCGTCCAGCGCCTGCTTCCAGTTGAACGACGGGCTGCAGTTGTAGGAGAGCAGCTGGTCCGGGAACTCGGCCTTGACGGCCTCGGCGAACTTACGGGCGACCTCGAGGTCCGGCACACCGGTCTCCATCCAGATCATGTCGGCGTACGGGGCGTAGGCCTTGGCACGCGCGATGCAGGGCTCGATGCCCTTCTGGATGTTGTAGAAGCCCTCGGCGGTGCGCTCACCGGTCACGAACGGCTTGTCGCGGTCGTCCACATCGGAGGTGATCAGGGTGGCGGCCTCGGCGTCGGTACGCGCGATGACGACGGTGGGGGTGCCCGCGACGTCGGCAGCCAGGCGAGCCGAGGTCAGGGTGCGGATGTGCTGCTGGGTCGGGATCAGCACCTTGCCACCGAGGTGGCCACACTTCTTCTCCGAGGCCAGCTGGTCCTCCCAGTGGGTACCGGCGGCACCCGCGGCGATCATGGCCTTCTGCAGTTCGTAGACGTTCAGGGCGCCACCGAAGCCGGCCTCACCGTCGGCGACGATCGGCACCAGCCAGTTGTCGACGCTCTTGTCACCCTCGACGCGGGCGATCTCGTCGGCGCGGAGCAGGGCGTTGTTGATGCGGCGGACGACGGCCGGCACCGAGTTGGCCGGGTACAGGCTCTGGTCCGGGTAGGTGTGGCCCGAGAGGTTCGCGTCACCGGCGACCTGCCAACCGGACAGGTAGATGGCCTTGAGGCCGGCGCGGACCTGCTGCACGGCCATGTTGCCGGTCAGGGCGCCCAGCGCGTTGATGTAGGAGCCGTCACCCTTGGTGACGCCGTCCCACAGGATCTCGGCGCCACGACGCGCGAGGGTGTTCTCCTCGACGACGCTGCCCTGCAGCTCCTCAACCTGGGCTGCGGTGTAGTCGCGGGTGATGCCCTTCCAGCGGGGGTTGGTGTCCCAGTCCTGCTGAATCTCAGCGGCGGTACGTGGCTTTCCGACGTTGGACATTGTGCTCCTTCGTATAGGGAGGGTTAGCCGCGTCGCCGTGGGCGCCAAGATTCAAACTGATTGTTAACGCTTTGGCGACTTCGCTTGTGTGCTGTCAACGACGATGACACAGCACATACCCGCAGGTCCAGCGGTTACAGGTGCCAACTTTCGCCAAGACTCGTAGCCAAGTTGCGAAGATTGCGAATTTGCTGGGGAGCTTGACCGGTTCAGTAGCTACCGATTGGTAACCGAAATGCGCTGGTCAGTACGCTCGTACTGTTAAAACGGCGCACTCAGAGCGCGAACAGGCAGGCGACCGCTTTGACCTCGTCACCGACCACATATGTGAGCGTTGTAACACTGCGGTCACATAGCTCCGGACCGAATTTGTCGGTCGATCCGGCCGGGTACTCGTGGGTGATGATCTCCAGCCGCTCCCCCAAAGCCACCGCGGCGTCGTGCTCGATGGTGACCCGCAGCGGCGCTTCCAGCAACTCGGGGCGGTAGGTCTGCAGGTAGTCCTCGACCACCGACCAGTAGACGGAATTGTTCATGTGGTCGAACAGGTCGATGTCGCTCACCCGGACCGGGAAGTCGACGATCCGGACGGCGTCGTCCCGACCACCCGCCTTGAGGTGGCCCTTCCAGCGCAGCCGGTCAGTGGAAGCAGTTCGCTTCAGGCCGGCGAGGAAGTCGTCGGAGATCCGTGCCGGCCCCTGCGTATCCAGATTCATGTTGATCCAGAACGCCTCGGACTCGATCAAGCCGCCCTTACGGCCGTCGATCCGCACCCGCATCTCACACCACCGGTTCGACGTGCCCGAACACCAGCGGCGCAGCCGCAGGATGTCGCCGCGCTCGAACGGACTGATCAGATCCACCATGGTGCGCCGGACGACCCACGCGGGATGGACCTCCTCGTAACCCATCTGGCGCAGCTGGTCCTGGCCGACGTCCTGGATGTGCCGGCACGCGCCGTCGAACCGCAGTCGGCCGTTCCGGTCGACGTCAGCCATCCGCACCGGCCAGCTGGTATCGAAGACGTCGGGATGACCCTCCGGGACCGGCTGCAAAACCTTCGTCAGACCCGTCGTCACAGTGGTCTTTTCGGCGATCTCCGCGGTGCTCATGACGCCCCTTTCCCAGCGGGTCCACACGGCTGGATCGCCCAGCTCACCCGCGGGCCCGATCCTGCCACAGCCCAGATTTGCCAATTATGCGAAGACGGTATTCACATAGTTGTTAGGCTGGGGTCATGGCGAAGACCTTCGTTGGCTCACGGGTGCGACAGCTCCGCGGCGAACGCGGCTTCAGCCAGGCCGCGCTGGCGCAGATGCTCGACATCTCGCCGAGCTACCTCAACCAGATCGAGCACGACGTCCGGCCGCTGAGTGTCGCCGTACTGCTCCGCATCACGGAAGTGTTCGGGGTCGACGCGACCTTCTTCGCCTCCCAGGACGACACCCGCCTCGTCGCGGAGTTGCGCGAAGCGCTGATGGATCGAGACCTCGGCGTCGACGTCGACATCCCCGAGATCGCCGATCTGGTCAGCACCCACCCGACCATGGCCCGTGCGATGGTCGATCTGCACCGCCGCTACCGGCTGTCCACCGCGCAGCTGGCCGCCGCCACCGAGGACCGGTTCTCCGACGGCAGTGGCAGCGGTGCCATCACCATGCCGCACGAAGAGGTCCGCGACTACTTCTACACACGCCAGAACTACCTCCACGAACTCGACACCGCCGCCGAGGAATTCATCCTCCGCATGCACATGCGGAGGTCCGAGCTGTCCCGCGAACTGGCCGAACGGTTGAGTCGCGTGCACCACGTGCGCATCGTGCAGCGGCTCGAACTCGGCGACAACGTGCTGCACCGGTACGACCCGGAGACCAGGACGCTGGAGATCGGCGGTCACCTGTCGTCGGGCCAGTACGTGTTCAAGCTGGCCGCCGAACTGGCCTACCTGGAATTCGGCGACCTGCTGGAAAGCCTGGTGTCCGAGGGCAATTTCACCAGCGAGGAGTCGGTGAAGCTGGCCAGGATGGGACTGGCCAACTACTTCGCCGCCGCGGCGGTGCTGCCCTACGGCCAATTCCACGCTGTCGCAGAGGAATTCCGCTATGACGTCGAGCGCCTGTCGGCCTATCACTCGGTGAGTTACGAGACCATCGCGCACCGGCTGTCGACGCTGCAGCGGCCGTCGATGCGGGGCGTACCGCTGTCGTTCGTCCGTGTCGACCGGGCCGGGAACATGTCGAAACGCCAGTCCGCCACCGGTTTTCACTTCTCCTCGTCGGGCGGCACCTGTCCCCTGTGGAACGTCTACGAGACATTCGCGAACCCCGGCAAGATGCAGGTCCAGATCGCGCAGATGCCCGACGGGCGCAACTACATGTGGGTGGCGCGCACCGTGGAACGACGGGCCGCGAGGTACGGCCAGCCGGGCAAGACGTTCGCCATCGGGCTGGGTTGCGAACTGCGCCATGCCAATCGGCTGGTCTACTCCGAAGGGCTGGACCTGTCGGGCGGCGCGGCGACGCCCATCGGCTCGGGTTGCCGGGTGTGCGAGCGGGACAACTGTCCGCAGCGGGCGTTCCCCGCGTTGGGCCGGGAACTCGACCTCGACGAACACCGCAGCACCGTGACGCCGTATGTGGTGAAGCGCGCGAATCAGTGACCGGCCGGGTGCCGGCGCGGGCATAGGCTTGATGCGTGGCTCCCTCTACGTTGAAGGTCGATCCGGCCGGCCTGCGGTCGCTCGCCGGGGAATTCAGCGATATCGCCGGCGGATTGAAAGCCGCACCCTCGTCGGTCACCGCCGGCTCCGCGTGGCAGCCGAGTGCGGCTGCCGTCGGTGACGTGTCCGCTGGGATCGATCACGTCGATGGTGAATGCGCGACGGCGCTGACCGAATTCGGCGGCAATCTGACCAAGGCCGCCGCTGCCTACGAGGCCGCCGACGCCGCGGGTGGCGTTGCCGTGTCGCGGGCAATGCCGGGTCGGTAGGAGTCTTGACCGCACCGGTGTCGATGCCGACGAAATCGCAGGTCCAGGGGTGGAGCACGGATGCACTGGAGGCTGCGGCAAAGGCGTGGGGCCAGCGCGCCACGACGTTGAAGGACGCTTACGACAAAGCCCAGCACGGACTCGAGAACGCCGACTGGAGCGGCACTGCGGGTGAGCAGGCCCGGGCGCGTCTGCAAGCCGACGCAGCCAAAGTTCGTGCGGCACTGGAACAGATCGAGCACGCTCAAACGACGGCAACCAAGGGTGCGCAGGCAATCGGCGCAGCGAAGCGGGACGCGGTCAAGGCGATTACGGACGCTGAAGATGACATGTTCGCCGTCAGCGAGGACCTGGTGGTCACGGACAAGTTGACGCAAATGCCCAACGGGCCTCAGCGGGTGCTGCGCGATTTCGCGATTCAGCTTCACCAGGTATCCATCTGCGGCCACGCGATGAAACTCGCAGCAGTGGACCAACAGTGGGCCGCCGAGCTGAAGCGGTGCGCTGCCGACCTCGAGCGATTCAAGCTCGGCGGCGGGCCCGCCACTGGTCCCGGGGACGGTGCCGGTCCGGCCGGACCAACGATCAATGGCCCGGCCGGCCCTCTGAAGTACGAGCAAAGCCAGTACGACCTACAGGACGGCTATCCCGACGGGAAGGGGCCGACCTTCGGCGGTGACCCCCGGGCGGCCACCGATGACGGACACAAGTACACGCCTGGGCCGAGGAGCCCTGAAAGCGAAAGGGCCAACGACCCAAGCCAACCCGGCACCCGACCGATCCCAACGGGCACGGCGCTCGGCCCCAACGGGGAGAGGTATGGCTTCTTCAGTTATCCCGACGCCGATCACATTCCTCCGGGAAACAACCCGTTCAGCACAGCTGGCAAAGCCTGGGATTTCACCGACCCCAATCATCCGACCATGCTCGGCGCCTTGCAGGATACGGGTGGCAACCTCATCTACCAGGCCAGCGGCGCCTACGACCCAAAGACCGGCCGCATGGCAATAGTCGGAAACACCGGCCCCAAGAACATGGACACCCAGCGCGTCCTATGGCAGTCCGACCCGATCAAACCCGGAGACCCTCCGGGTAAGTGGCTCGAGTCGTTGCATCCAGTAGGAACGGTCCAGGGATTGCCCGGAGCACGCGAGAATCAACTGGTCGCACTTCAAGGTGGCGGCTTTGCCTTGGTTGGGTCCGACAATTTCGACCCCGCACATCCGCAAGCGAACCCAGCGGTCTCGGCAGTCACCGCGTCGACGCCTGAGGGCCTACTTACAGCCCGCCCAACCGTCTTGATCCCGCCGCAGAACTTTCCGGGTGGCGCGCCGTACGGACCGACAATCGTCGGCACGCATCTTGACCCGGTAACCCACGTCGAGACACTCGATGTGCGGGTCAGCACGTGGGACCGCGTCGTGGATCCTGGACAGCCTTACAACCCCAAGACGTTCACGACCACTTTCGGTATCCAGCATTGACGGAGGTGCGCATGAATTCGGCAGTAAGTGGTACGGCGACAATGCTGTCCTTATCGCTCGCGCTTGTTTTGGCCCCATCCACGGCGGCGGCCCCACCTGCTGGGTTTCCCGACCTCAACAATTTTGTTTCGGTCGATAGTCGTCCCTACGACGTGGTGGAACATTCGGGCAGCACCCAAGAATTCAAAACCGAGAGCGGAATTCGCTGCTACATCAACGGCTATGCGGGGATGAGTTGCACTGCCCCGTTCGCACTGTCCGATCAGGCACCCGCCAGCACCGGGTCGGGCTGCACGTTCGTCGCCAACAAATCCATACCTGCCGATCCCAATAATCCTCACCCTTACCAGTTCAAACAGCAGCCAGCCCCGTGTGTATCCGATGACAACCCCAGACGCTTGTCCGCAGGCAGCAAGATCAATTACGACGCCGACGGCGCGACGTACTTCACGTGCGCAACCGACTCCAACTTCGTTGCCTGCATCGATCGACACGATCACGGCTTCGTCCTGCAGCCATCGAGCAGTTGGACGTTCTAGTCCAGTGCGACAACCGCTATCCACGGAACGGTGCATCATGCCTGCCAGGCAACTAATAACTATGTCGCTCATTGCCACCGCGTTTGCGGGTGCCGCTTGTACCAGCAACCCGGCCAGCCCCACGCCGACTACTGCCCGCGCCGAACTCACGAATTTCCCGAACCTGGACAAGTACGTTCTGGTCAACAGCCACGACTACGATGTCAAGGAGCACACCGGGACAACCGAGGAGTTCTCCACCGCGGACGGCATCCGTTGCAGCATCAACGGATACACCGCGATGAGCTGTTCGACGCCATTCGCGCTGCCCGGTACGAGCTCGGGCAGTACCGACAGCAGCTGCACGTCGGTCGGGCCCAACAGTGTGCCGCTGCGGGACGGGGATCCGCAGCCCTACCGCTTCCGGCAGTCCACCACCTCATGTACGTCGGGCCCATTGGAAAAGCGACTTCCGAACGGCAGCAAGATGACCTACGACGCGCAAGGGGTCACGTACTTCACGTGCGCTGCCGACGTCAACCTCGTTGCGTGTATTGACGACAAGAAGCACGGCTTCGTCCTGCAGCCGTCACGCAGCTGGACTTTCTGACGCCTCGCCGGGCAAGCGCTCGATCGCCGGCGCAGGTGCGCCCGGAGGCGAGAAGAACGTGCCGTAGAAGCCGTAGACCAGCGTCGCGAGCGCCCCGATGATGAGCAGCCCGAACATGATCGGATAGTGCGCCATCCATTCGGACAGATAACGGACGCACAGCATCAGACCGACGATGATGGCCACGCCACCGGCAATCAGTCGCAGCCTCGCATGGGGTGCCGGCCGAACCGGTTCCCGCAGAGCCGATTCCACCGTCAGGCACAACGCCGCACCGACGACGAGGTCGACGCCATAGTGGAAGCCGAAGCCCAGCGTCGCGGCGAGGGTGCCCACGAGCCAGCAGGTGCCGCCCATGCGCAGCCACCGCGGACCCGACCGCGAGTGGATGAACACGGCCAGCGCCCACGCCGTGTGCAGCGACGGCATGCAGTTGCGCGGGGTCGACGTGTCGAACGCGATGGGAACCGCAGATCCGTCAACCGGCGGCAGGAGCGCGGGCCAGAAGTCGCCGACCTGAAAGCCGCCACCGGCCGAACCGAAGGCGTAGGTCGGCCCGACCAACGGGAACATCAGATAGATCAACGGGCCGACCAGGCCGAGCACCAGAAAAGTCCGCACGACGAAATGCTGCGGCCACCGTCCGCCGGTGGTGACGTTACGCAGCTGATAGATCGCCACGACGGTCGCGGCCGCGGAGAGCTCGAGATAGACCCAGTGCAGTAGGAAATAGAGCACCGAGTGGTGCTGAATCAACTGGCCCAGCACCCAGGACGGCTGCCCCAGCGCAACATCGGCCCGCGCCGCGAACTCATCGAGAACAGTGGGACGAGTCAGAGATGTGATGGTCAGCCAGGCGTCACCGGCTTTGGTGGCCAGGACGAGCAGGAGGCCGGTGGCGACGCCCTTCAGCGCGGTGTCACGCTGCAGGCCCGTCCACCGCAGCAAGGCAAACACCCCCAGCCCGGTCAGCGCGACCAGCGCGCCGCTGCCCATGGCCGAAGGCAGACCAAGGAACTCGCGGCCCCCGAGAAATGCCACATCGAGCCCCACCGCCACGCCCGCCGCCGGCAACCGGTACTGCCGCGGCACTGCGACCAAAGCCACCACCAGAGCTGCCCAGGGCACCGTGAACCCCGCAGGCGCTCCGACGTAATCACTGATCAGGCGCTCAAGGGGACCCCGGAAACCGCACAGCATCGCCGTGATCTGCAGCGCGCACATGAACGTCGCGACCAGCGCAATGCCGATCGCGACCTTCGTCCGGGGCGGTACACCCTCCTTAAGGAAGGGTGAATGTTCGGTGAACACGCATAGACGATAGGCCGTCGGCCGCCGCTACCAGCAATTTGCGACCAATTTGCGACTCAGCGAAACGTCAGCGCGCCCGCTGCACACGGTGGATCACGTAGGCCAGCTGTTGGCGCTGGTCGTCGATCGCGCGCCGGCGCGCTTGACTTCGATCCTCACCCTCGGCGCGCTGCACCACCAGCGGCGCCGCCCGCAACAAGATTCCGCGCACCCGGACCATCTGGGCCACCACAGAATCCGGCTGGCAGTACTTCGTGGTCTTCACATAGCTCTCGCCGAGCACGACGCCCTGGTAGCCGGACACCAACTCGCCTTCGATCCGTACCGGCGGCGTGGCTTCCAGGTGTGCCTCCTTCGCTTTGTCAGCGCAGACCTCGGGCACGAACGGCTGTGTGCTGCAACGGTTGACCCATTCATTCACGGCCGCGATGCCGTCGTACCCGTCGTGCTCGCGCAAGACCGTCGCGACTTCGAGCGCATCCACCAATCGATCGGCGCCGGATCGGGACGACGAGAGTGGGTCGGCTGAGCAGTCCGCAGGCGCGTCGCCCCTCGGCTGCGGTGACAATCGCACCACTCGATTGCCGCTCTTGACCGGTGGTGTCATGACCAGTGCCGAGAGCTGCGCCGCGGGCCACGGCGCAATGCTGGACGTCTGGATGGCATCGGACGGTTGCGCAGCCGCATGCCTGACGAAAGCGTTGACCACCTGCGCGAGATCGTGGTCCGTTGGTGGATGCAATCCGGAGGGCGCGACACGGGCCCGCAGGACCACCCCGTCGCGCTCCAGAATGACGGTCCGTTGGTAAGGCCCAGTCGAGTCGGGGTCGGGGTCGTGCAGCTCGCGCGACGTCTTTATCGTGTCGAATTGGATTGCATCGGTGGGTATTCCAGGAATGTTGCGAAATGTCCGGACGGCCCAGGTGCCGTATACGTCGCGGTAGGTGGCGCAGCGGGTCCCCCATGTCGCCATCTCGTCGACGACGTTCTCTCCGGGGCGGGTTCGCCACAGCTGAACGTTGATCACGCTGCCGTTGCGATCGGTGTCCTCCCAGTAGGCGGCAGACAGTTGCGGCCCGTCCGGGTCACCCGGTTCGGGATACCACGAGCACTCGGTTCGACGATGTGCGGAGAATTCATCATTGCGCGGCACTTCGTAGCCGACCTCGACCATCCCCGGCACGTCGGCCAGCGTCGGCAGGTACCGCAGCAGCGGGTGGTCGGCGGCCCGCGACACCACCACATCCGTCACCCGGTCACTACAACCAACGACCATCAACGCGACCGCGAAAATCACGGCCCCCACCCGTTTCCACCCCATCGCTCGACCCTAAGACCCCGCCGCCTGTGCCAGACTCGGGAATTGTGAACAGCATCGAGCCGGCCCGCATCGAACCCGGCGGCTTCCGTGAACTGGGACCGCTCAACTGGGTCATCGCCAAGATCGGTGCCAAGACGATCCGGGCCCCGAGATTCGCGCTCTTCAACGTCCTTGGCCAGCATCACCTGCTGTTCCTGACGTTCCTCCCCTACTCGGGCATGCTGCTGGGCCGCAGCAAGCTGGGGCTCAAGGATGCCGAGCTGGTGATCCTGCGCGTCGGGCATCTGCGCGGCAGTGAGTACGAGCTGCAGCAGCACCGCCGGCTCGCCCGCAGCCGCGGCGTCGATGCCGAGACGCAGGCCCGGATCTTCGAGGGACCGGACGCCGAGGGCCTCACCGACCGGCAGCGCGTCCTGATCACCGCGACGGACGAGTTCGTCATCACACGATCGGTGTCGGACCAGACGTGGAAATCGCTGGCGTCCTACCTGGACCGCAAGCAGCTCATCGAATTCTGCTTGCTGGCAGCGCAATACGACGGACTGGCGGCCACCATCGCGACGCTGCGCGTGCCGCTGGACTTCCCGGACTAGCCGCTCGAACATGAGCTTGTGTGCGAAGTTCCAGGAGAATTTGACACACAAGCTCAGTCTCGACGGCTAGAGGTAGGTGACTCCGAGCACCGCGAGCGTCATCAGCACCGGCGCGACGGGCAGGCACCACAGGAACGCGGACTTCGCAAAAGCCTTGCGCTCCTGAAACTTTCGCGCGAAAAACACCGCGACGCCGGCCACCACGAACACCACGCCGGACATCACCAGCACCCAGAAACTGATGCTGGTGGTGTCCAGCGCGAGCGAGATGGCCACCAGCCAGAGCATGTGGCCGACGACCAAACCGCCTATCGCGGCAACAACGTTCGCGCGCAAGACCGACTCAGAAGTTGATCATGTGGCCGGCCAGGCCGTGGATGGCTTCCTGCAGCGCCTCCGACAGCGTCGGGTGGGTATGCACGTTGCGGGCCAGTTCGGTGGCCGTCAGGTCCCACTTCTGGGCCAGCGTCAGCTCGGGCAGCAGCTCGGACACGTCGGGGCCGATCAGGTGCCCACCGAGCAATTCGAGGTGCTTCTTGTCAGCGATCAGCTTCACGAAACCGGTCGGGTCCGCCAAACCATGTGCCTTGCCGTTGGCCGTGAAGGGGAACTTGGCGACAACAATGTCGGACCCTCGTCGTGCCGCTTCTTCTCTGGCCTGCTCCTCGGTGAGCCCGAAGCTCGCGACCTGCGGCTGGCAGAACGTGGCGCGCGGCATCATCCGATAGTCATCGAAGGTCAGAGTCTCGGCGCCGGCGATGGTCTCAGCGGCGACGACGCCCATCGCCTCGGCGACGTGCGCCAGCATCAGCTTGGCCGTCACGTCACCGATGGCATAGATGTGCGGGACGCTGGTGTGCATGTGGTCGTCGATGTCGATGGCGCCGCGTTCGGTGAGCGTGACACCCGTCGTCTCCAGGCCGTAGCCCTCGACGTTGGGCCCGAAACCGATGGCCTGCAACACCTTGTCGGCTTTGAGTTCCTGGGTGGCGCCGTCCTTGCTGACCACGACGGTCACGTCCGAACCGTTGTCCTTGATGGACTCGACCTTGGTCCCGGTGAGGATCTTGACGCCCAACTTCTTGTACTGCTTCTCGATCTCCTTGGAGACCTCGGCGTCCTCGTTGGGGAGCGCGCGCGGCAGGAACTCGACGATGGTGACGTCGACGCCGTAGTTCTTCAGGACGTACGCGAACTCCATGCCGATGGCGCCCGCGCCGGCGATGATGATCGAGCCGGGCAGCTCCCGCGTCATGATCTGCTTCTCGTAAGTCACGACGTTCTCGCTCAGCGAGGTGCCGGGCACCAGCCGGACCGACGAGCCGGTCGCGATGATCGCGTTGTCGAAAGTGAGCTCCTCGGTGCCACCTTCGTTGAGCTTGACCGACATCGACTTGGGCCCGGTGAAGGTGCCGTATCCGTGAACCTCGGTGATCTTGTTCTTCTTCATCAGGAAGTGCACGCCCGCGACGCGGCCCTCGGCGACCTTGCGGCTGCGGTCGAATGCCGCGCCGAAGTCGAAGGTGGCCTCGCCGCTGATGCCGAAGGTCTTGGCTTCCTTGTTGAAGATGTGCGCCAGCTCAGCGTTGCGCAGCAGTGCCTTCGACGGGATACATCCCACGTTGAGACAGACGCCGCCCCAGTACTTCGGTTCGACGATGGCGGTGGTCAGCCCCAGCTGGGCTGCGCGAATTGCGGCGACATATCCGCCGGGACCGGCTCCGAGAACGACGACGTCATAGTGAGTCACATGCACACCTTATAGGCGACTCGGCGTGGAGGGTCGGGAGACCGATTCAACGAACCGAAACGGGGTATTCGGCGGAGACCTATCGTCAGAAAGGGTCGGTGCCTCATGTCCAATTCCCTGACGCCGCACTTCAGCGATGTGCAGGCGCACTACGACCTGTCTGATGAATTCTTCCGGCTCTTCCTCGATCCGACCCAGACCTACAGCTGCGCCTACTTCGTGCGCGACGACATGACGTTGCAGGAGGCCCAGCTCGCGAAGATCGATCTGGCGCTCAGCAAGCTCGGCCTGCTGCCGGGGATGAAGTTGCTGGACATCGGCTGCGGATGGGGCTCGACGATGCTGCGTGCCGTCGAACGGTACGACGTCGACGTGATCGGCCTGACGCTGTCGAGGAACCAGGCGGCCCATGTGCAGCGCACCTTCGACCGGATGGCGACCGCCCGCAGCTGCGAGGTCCGGCTGCAGGGCTGGGAGCAGTTCGACGAACCGGTTGACCGGATCGTTTCGATCGGCGCCTTCGAGCATTTCGGACCGGACCGCTATCCGGAGTTCTTCCGGCGGACGTACGCGGCCATGCCGCCCGACGGCGTGATGCTGCTGCACACCATCTGTGGCTTCGACTTCCGCGACGCGAAGGAACTCGGCATACCGCTGACCTTCGAGTTCGCCCGATTCGTGAAGTTTCTGTTGACGGATATCTTCCCGGGCGGCCGGCTGCCGATCATCCCCGTGGTGGAGGAGCTCGCGACCGCGGCCGGATACACCGTCACCCGGAAACAGTCACTCCAGCCGCATTACGCCACGACCCTCGACATCTGGGCGCGGAACTTGGCGGCACACCGGGACGAGGCCCTGAAAATCCAGTCCCAGGAGATCTACGACCGCTACGAGAAGTACCTGACCGGGTGCGCGGAATTGTTCCGCAACAAGCAGGCCGACGTCGTCCAGTTCACCTTGCAGAAGTAGCCGCGGTGGACGAAGCCACGACCTACGTCGAATCCTGACGCGCAGCCGGCACGGGGCACGCCTCTTCGACGTGGTCGACGATCAACGTGCCGTCCTGCACCGGCCTGGCACCCTGCACGTACTGCGCGCCGGTGACGGGGGGCCGTGCATTGAGCTCGGCGTTCTCCGTCTCGGTGAACACCCGCCCGCGCGACAGGAAGCGCTTGCCTTCGGGCGCCTCCAGGCTGAACCCGCTACCCCGGCCCGCGACCACGTCGATGATCAGCTGGGTGTGCTGCCAGGCCTCGAACTGCGGCCCTGAGATCCACACCGGGACGCCGTCGGGACCGACGTCGAGGACGGCCAGCAGCACGTCCCGGTCCCCGACGATGAAGTCGCCATCGGGGTAACACATGGGCGAGGAACCGTCGCAGCATCCGCCCGACTGGTGAAACATCAAGGGGCCGTGCTGGTTTTGCAGCGCGCGCAGCAGCTCGGCGGCCTCGGCGGTGATCAGTGCCCGAGATGGCATACGGCCACCCTACGCCGGGGAGTAAGAATGACCGGGTGAGTTCTGAATCCGCCGCCCCGGAAGATCCCTACCTCTGGCTCGAGGACGTCACCGGTGACGACGCCCTCGCCTGGGTGCGCGAGCACAACGAGCCGACGATCGCCGAGTTCGGTGGCGAGCGCTTCGAGCAGATGCGTGCCGACGCCCTCGAGGTGATGGACACCGACGCCCGCATCCCGTACGTCCGCCGGCGCGGTGAGTTTCTCTACAACTACTGGCGCGATGCGGAGAATCCCCGCGGGCTGTGGCGGCGCACCACGCTGGACAGCTACCGCACCGAAGTCCCCGAGTGGGACGTGCTGATCGATCTGGACAAGCTCGCGGCCGACGAGGACGAGAACTGGGTCTGGGCCGGCGCCGACGTCATCGAGCCGGGGCTGAACCTGGCGCTGGTCGCGCTGTCGCGCGGTGGGGCCGACGCTTCCGTCGTGCGCGAGTTCGACATGGAGACACGGCAATTCGTCGAGGACGGGTTCAATCTGCCGGAAGCCAAGTCCAGCGTCTCCTGGGAGACGCCCGACACGGTATTGGTGGGCACCGATTTCGGGCCGGGCGCCATGACCGAGTCGGGGTACCCACGGATCGTCAAGCGGTGGCACCGCGGGCAGCCACTGTCCGAGGCCGTCACGATCTTCGAAGGCGCGGCATCCGACGTCAGCGTCGGCGCCGGCTACGACAGCACACCGGGTTTCGAGCGGTTGCTGGTGTCGCAGTCCACCGACTTCTTCAACCGCGAACGCTACGAAGTCCGCGGCGGCGAACTGATCCGCATCGATGTGCCCACGGATGCCGCCATCTCCATCCACCGCGAGTGGCTGCTGATCCGGCCGCGCGTCGAGTGGACCGTCGGTGAGACGACGTACGCCGCGGGCACGCTGCTGGCCACCCGGTACGACGACTACCTCGCCGGAAACCGGGATCTGAGCGTGGTTTTCGAGCCCGACGAGCACAGCAGCATGCAGAACTTCGCGTGGACCCGCGACCGGCTGCTGCTGCAGACGCTGGTCGACGTCATCGGTCACATTGAACTGGTCACGCCCGGTACCTGGGAGCGCGAGGACATTCCGGGCGTGCCGAAGCACGCCACCACGGTCATCGTCGACGTCGACGAGTACGGCGACGAGATCTTCCTCGACTCGAGTGGATTCGACAGCCCGTCGCGGCTGCTGTGGGGACACGCCGGCGGCGCGGTCACCGAGATCAAGCGCGCACCGGCATTCTTCGACGCCTCCGAGGTCGAGGTGTCGCAGCATTTCGCAACATCGGCCGACGGCACGCGGATTCCGTATTTCATTGTGGGACAACGCGACGTCACCGAGCCACGCAAGACGCTGCTCAGCGGATACGGCGGCTTCGAGTCGTCGATGCTGCCCGGCTACGCCGGCGTGCTCGGTCGGCTGTGGCTGACGCAGGGCGGTACCTACGTCGAGGCCAACATCCGCGGCGGCGGTGAGTACGGACCGCGCTGGCACACGCAGGCCATGCGCGAAGGCCGCCACCTGGTGTACGAGGATTTCGCCGCCGTCGCAGCCGATCTGGTGCGCCGCGGCATCACCACCGTCGAACAGCTCGCCGCCGAAGGTGGCAGCAACGGCGGCCTGCTCATGGGCGTCATGCTCACGCGGTACCCGGAGTTGTTCGGTGCCCTGGTGTGCAGCGTGCCGTTGCTCGACATGAAGCGGTATCACCTGTTGCTCGCCGGCGCGTCGTGGGTGGCCGAGTACGGCGACCCCGACAACCCCGACGACTGGGACTTCATCTCGAAGTACTCGCCGTACCAGAACATTTCGGCCGACCGGAAGTACCCGGCCCTGTTGATGACGACGTCGACGCGCGACGACCGGGTGCACCCCGGCCACGCCCGGAAGATGACGGCGGCCCTCGAGGCCGCCGGCCACCACGTCAGCTACTACGAGAACATCGAGGGCGGGCACGGTGGGGCGGCGGACAATTCGCAGGCCGCGTTCAAAGCCGCGCTGGTCTACTCGTTCCTGGAGCGCACCATCGGCTCGTGATTTGTGCACGATTTTCCGCGCCGGCCGCGGATTTTCGTGCACAAATCACTGTCAGGCGGCGGGGGCTGCTACAGGCTTGGGCTTGCGCACCACGCGCCGGCCGACGTTGCCCACCAGCGTGACGAGCACCCCCAGCACCACCAGCCCGCCGCCGATGGCCAGGGTGATGTTGAGCCATTGGTGGGCGTTGGCGATCGCGGTGTCGACCATGACATCGGCCACCTGGCGGACGTTGCCGGTGGTGCGGTTCAGGCCGTCATTGATGTAACGGCGTCCGACCTCGATGCCGGCCCAGCCGGCGGCGCCGACGATCATGGTCGAGATGCCGAGGGCGGCAACGGTTTTTCCGCGGGATCGGGTCACCGCCAGAGTGAGGAGGGCGAACACGCCCGTCAGCACGCAGATGCCGACCCGCGCCCACGGCCCCCACGTCGTCGCCGCACGGAACTGGCCCGGTCGCACGGATTGGGCCGAATCGGTGATCGGCACTTCGATTTTCGACGGGACGCGAATCCCCAGCGCCGACAGCGTCGCCTTGAACGACCGGTCCGACAGCATCGGCGACAGGTCGACGACCCACCGGCCGGACGCGTCCGAGTGCGCCATGGTGTCGGTGAACAGCCAGTCGTGCGCATAGCCGTTCGCGGTGCCGAACTGCCCCGGGAACGCCGAGCTGGACGTGTAGAGACCGGCGGCGTTCGACATGGTGCTGGTGCTCAGGTCGTATCCCGCGCTGGTGGCCAGCTTGTTGATCTGGATGCCCAGCTCGCTGGCCGTGGCCTTCTGCAGTTCGTGGTTCTTGGCTGCCGTGGTCGCCAGCGCGACGTAGCCGCCCCGGTCGACAAGTGTGTGCTGCGCCCAGCAGACCGGCACAGCCACCGCCACAGCGACGGTGGTGACCAGCCACAACAGCAATGTCGCGACGAATCGCAAGCGCCCTCCTACGTTGGTGGGCGCCACTCAGTCAGACAGCGCCCGTCCCACGATCAGCGGGTCGGCGTGCCCGACCACCTCATGGTCCTTGTTGTCGTAGTCGAACTTACCGAGAACATGCCGCATGGCGTTGATCCGGGCGCGCTTCTTGTCGTTGCTCTTCACGACAGTCCACGGCGCGACCTCGGTGTCCGTCCAGGCGAACATCTCTTCCTTGGCCGCGGTGTAGCCGTCCCACTTGTCCAGCGAGGCGAGGTCCGTCGGCGAGAGCTTCCACTGCCGCACCGGGTCGACCTGGCGGATGGTGAAGCGCGTGCGCTGCTCGGCCTGGGTCACCGAGAACCACAGCTTGGTGAGGCTGATGCCGTCGTTGGCCAGCATTTGCTCGAAAAGCGGTGCCTGGCGGACGAATTCAGCGTGCTGCTTCGGCGTGCAGTAGCCCATCACGCGCTCGACACCGGCCCGGTTGTACCAGGAGCGGTCGAACAGCACGATCTCGCCGGCGGCCGGCAGATGCGTGACGTACCGCTGGAAGTACCACTGGGTACGTTCCTTCTCGGTCGGCTTCTCCAGCGCGACGACGCGGGCGCCGCGCGGGTTGAGGTGCTCCATGAACCGCTTGATGGTGCCGCCCTTACCGGCAGCGTCGCGGCCCTCGAAGACGATGACGTGCCGCAGCCCGTTGGCCTGGCTCCACTTCTGGAGCTTCAGCAACTCGATCTGCAGCAGGCGCTTCTGCTCCTCGTATTCCTGCCGGTTCATCCGCTCGTCGTACGGGTAGCCCTCGCGCCAGGTGTCGACCACTTCCCCGCTGGGCAGCAGCACCAGTTCGGGGTCGTCGTCGTCATCATCGCGGACGGTGTAGGTGTCGGCGGCAGATGCGTCCAGGATCACCGGCTGAACGTAACCGCCGGGCCGAACCTGGCGGTGACGTCACGGTGAACAACAGGTGGCGCTACTTGGCGGTGCGCTTCGACCGGATCAACGACACCTTGGTCAGCACGTTGTTCATGCGGGCCAGGGCCTTCATCGAGTTGTGGTAGTAGTTGCCGCCGGCACCCTTGCTGGTGCGCGGTTCCACGACGGTCTCCTGGCGACAGAACTTGCGCATCCCGTCGGCTCCGCCGAACCGCGCGCCGATGCCCGAGGTCTTCCAGCCACCCATCGGGGCGGTGGTGCACATCAGGTTGGCGAGCACGTCGTTGATGTTCACCGCGCCGCAGTCGAGCTGCAGTGCGACGTCTTTGGCCCGCTGCACGTCACCCGAGAACACGGTGGCGCTCAAGCCGTACTGGCTGTCGTTGGCGAGGCGAACCGCGTCACCTACGGTGGCGACCTTCATGATCGGCAGGGTCGGGCCGAACGTCTCCTCGGTCATACACGCCATCGAGTGGTCGACATCGACGAGCACCGTCGGCGGGTAGAAACTGCCCGGGCCGTCGGGACGCTTGCCACCGGTCAGCGCGCGGGCACCGGCCGCCACGGCCTCGTTGACGTGCCGCTCGGTGATGTCCACCTGGCCGGCGTCGATCTGTGCGCCGAGGTGATAGCCCTCGCCGGCGCCCACCTTGAGGTTCTGCACCGCCTTCACCACAGCCTCGACGAAGGCGTCGTAGGCCGGCTCCAGGACATACACCCGCTCGACGGACACGCACGTCTGACCGGCGTTGAACATCGCGCCCCAGACCGCGGCGTTGGCAGCCAGCTCGACGTCGGCGTCTTCGAGGACGATCATCGGGTCCTTGCCGCCGAGCTCCAGGCTGACGGGGGTGAGGCGGCGGGCCGCGCGCTCCATGACCTTGCGGCCGGTGGCCGTCGAGCCGGTGAACTGGATGAAGTCGGAGTTGTCGATGACGGCCTCGGACACCTCGCGGGCACCCTGGGCCAGCGCCAGCACCTCGGGTGCGCCGGAGTCGATCCAGCCGCGCAGCAGCAGCTCGGCGGTCAGCGGGGTCCGCTCGGACGGCTTGAGCAGCACCGCGCAGCCCGCAGCGAGCGCCCCGATGGCATCCATCAACGCGTTGGCCACGGGGTAGTTCCACGGTGCGATGACCCCGACGACCGGACGCGGCCGGTAGTGCACGGTGATCTTCTTGATCGACAACATGGGCATGGGCGCCGGCCGGGTCTCCGGCGCCAGGGCCTTCTCCATGGTCTTGACGACGTACGAGATGATCAGGATCGCCAGCGGGATCTCAACCTTCGCGTCGACCATCGACTTGCCGGTCTCGCGGATCAGCATCGCCTCGATCTCATCGCGATGGTCGTTGAGCCACACCGCGAAACGCGCCAGGACTTTCGCCCGGCCCTGCGGCCCGCGGGCCTCCCACTCGCGCTGCGCGGCGCGCAGGCCGGCGGCGATGCGGGGCACGTCGGCCGGGTCCGTCCAGCTCACAGTTCCCGCGATGGCACCGGTGGCGGGGTCGTAAATGGTGCCGGAACCGGGCGATTGGACGTCAGACGTAGCGGTCATATGGCCATGGTAACGACCAGGTGTGACACGGGTCGCACCCGGCTTGACGCGTGTCAAATCTTGGGCGTGTCAGCGGCGCTCGGGAGCGACAGTACGGACCGGCACGACACCGGCGCCCCACGCCGCCAGGCACACCAAGCTGGACGCGAACAGCAACGCGCCGATGGTGTCCGTGAAGTAGTGATAGGTGAAGGCCTGGCCGAGCATGCCCAACGGAACGAAGATGCCCGCCAGCACCCGCGACCACAGCACCGCGCCGGCCGCCACGACGATCACGCCCAGCACGCTCACCATCAGCACCGTGTGTCCACTCGGATAGGCCAGTGCCCCACCTTTGTGACGGCCGAACAGCTCCTTGAGTCCGCGCTCGATGAACACCGCCAACTGCGGCGTCAGCGCGACGATCGCGGCGAGGCGCCAGCGCTTGTGCCACAAGGCGATTCCGACCGCGATCACCAACATCACCAGGAGCACGCGCGGATCGGTGAAGAACAGCAGCCAACCCGAATACGGCCGGCCGGCCCGGCCCGCGCGCTGGAAGACGTCGTCGACCGACGTGGACGCCTTGCCGACACCCCACCCCAGCAGCGCCATCATCGCCAGCCCCACCGGCGGCCACCAGCGGACGAACTTCTCGGTGGTCATCTAGGCGCGGCGATGCCCCGCACATACGCGGCCTGACCCAGGTGTTGGGCGCAGTCATCGACGATGCTGACCAACCGTGCGCTCGCGGTGACCGGGGGATCCCAGCGCCGGTCCACGATTCGCTCGAGTTCTTCGGCAGTCACGCTCGCGACATATTCGAGCGTGACCTTGTGCACCGCGCGGTAGTAGCCGACCAGCAGTTCGACCGGTGGTCGCACCTTGCCGACGTCCTCGGCGGTGTGGCCGTATCCGATGTCGTATCCGGGCGCGTCGCTGTGCGGCAGGTCGAGAGCGAACCGCTGCTCCCAGCCGGCACTCGTCCAGACCTGCTCGATGCCCGCGACATCGCACAGCTGCATATCCTGGCAGCGCGCGCTGTGCCACAGGAGCCACGCGATGCTGTTGGCCTCCGGCGTCGGCCGCCAGCACGAAACCTCTTCGGTCAGGCCGTCGGTGACCTCGTCGACGTGCTCGATGAGCCGAGTGAACGAGTCGCGCAGCAGTTCCCGCGCCGCAGCGGTGTCAGACATATCGCCGACGCTACCGGAGCTCACCGCTATCCGGCCGCGCCGTGGAAGACCGCCTCGACGTTGTTGCCGTCGGGGTCGCGGACGAACGCGCCGAAGTAGCCGGGGTGGTATTCGGGCCACAGTCGGGGTGCGTGCAGCGACTCGGCGCCGAGTTCGACGGCCGCGTCGTGGAACGCGGTGACCGCATCGGTGTCCGCGGCCTGGAACGCGAAGTGCACCTCACGGTTCGGACCCGAGGCCTCGCCGGCGCTGGCGTCCGCGATCCAGAAGTCCGGCTTGCCGTCGCGGCCATAGCCGATGGCGATGCCGAAATCCATCTGCCGACTGAAGCCGAGCACGCCGAGCACGGAGTCATAGAACTGCTGGGATTTGGCCCAGTCACTGCAGTTGATACCGAAGTGGTCGATCATGCCGAGATCGTGCCACGGGGCACCGACAAGAATCGGAGCGACGAACCCGAATGGGCCCGCCGCTCCGATTCGGTGAACGACCCGTCAGTTGTCGGCCAACGTGCGGTAGAGCGCCTTCTTCGCTTCGGCTACCGCCGCGGACAGCGTCGCGACGGCCGCACCCAGGTCGGCCTTCTGCGCGTCGTTGCCCGTGAACTTGATGGTGCGCGCCAGCCCGGCAAGTTCGAACAAGTCCTTGCGCAACTTGATCACATCGCCGAACTTCCCCGCCTGCCCGAGGAACGCCTGCACCGTCTCGCTGCTGACGCCGCGCCAGGCGAGCAGCTGCTCACCGAACTCCGTCAGCGTCGCGACGCCGTCCTCGACAGTGGCCACGCCCCGGGCGGCGAGCAGCGAGATGACGAACTCGACCTTGTCGACCGGCGGCTCGAACGCGCCGTCGGTGATCTCCGAAACCCGCTGGGACAGCTGCTCGGCCGTGGCCGGGCCTTCCTGTAGTAGCGCAGCCGCCGCAATCGCGGCACGCTTGATACGACCCCGGAAGAAGTGGTGTCCGGCCCCCGGCCCGAAGCCGCCGCCGAAACCACCGCCGAAGCCCGGGCCGCAGGCGCCGGGACCACCCGCGCCGGGACCGAAGCCGCCGAATCCGGGGCCGAAGCCCCCACCGAAACCGGGGCCAAAACCAGCTGAGAACATCGCAATTCCTTTCATTTGATTCGATGCATCTTGTACCTATCACGATACATCGTTTTTGCAATGCCTAGCTGTTCTAACTTCAACTCAAAGCCAACTCACAGATCTGATGACGGCCTGAGTCGTACGTTGTTCACATGAACGCAGCGGGCGCCGCCTACGACATCGTCATTCGCAACGGCCTCATCGCCGACGGGTTGGGCGGCGCGCCCTTCCGAGGCGACGTCGCAGTTCAGGACGGGTTGATCGCGGCGGTCGGCACCGTGGACGGGACCGGCGCCCGGGAGATCGACGCCACCGGCCTGCTCGTCACCCCGGGCTTCGTGGACCTGCACACGCACTACGACGGACAGGCCATCTGGTCCGACCGGATGACCCCGTCTTCCGCTCACGGCGTAACCACCGCGGTGATGGGCAACTGCGGCGTCGGCTTCGCGCCCTGCCGTCCGGACGATCACGACGTACTGGTCGACGTGATGGCCGGCGTCGAGGACATCCCCGGCGTGGTGATGGTCGACGGCCTGCCGTGGACCTGGGAGACCTTCCCCGAGTTCCTCGACGCCGTCGATGCCGGACGCCGCGATATAGACGTGGCCGCGTTCCTCCCGCATTCACCGCTGCGGGTGTACGTGATGGGCGAGCGTGGCGTTAATCGAGAGCCCGCGAGTGCGGAAGACCTGGCGCTGATGCGCAAGCTCGCGGCCGAGGCCGTGGAGTGCGGTGCGCTGGGCTTCGCATCCTCGCGGCTGACGCTGCACAAGACCTCGGGCGGCCAACCCATCCCCAGCCACGACGCGGCACAGGTCGAGATCGAGGCCATCGCGCGCGGTGTGCAGGACGGCGGCGGCGGACTGATCCAGTTCGTGCCGGATCTGCTGGCCGGCGACTACGAAGTCGCGCTGAAGACGGTGTTCGACGTCGCCGCCGACGTCGGCCTACCCGTCACGTTCACGCTGGCCGTCGGCAACGCCGGGCCGGCCACGTTCGAAGACGCGTTGCGGATGGTCGAGAAGGCCAATAGCGATGGCGGCTCGATTTCCGCGCAGATATTTCCCCGGCCCATCGGCCTGGTCATCGGCCTGGAGTTGTCCGGCAATCCGTTCGTGCTGTACCCGTCATACCGCGAGATCGCCGACCTGCCGTTGGCCGAACGCGTCGCCGAGATGCGCAAACCCGAAGTACGCCAACGCATCCTGAACGACACGGCCGCCGCCGACGGCCACCCGCTGATGTTCGCGGCGCAGGCGTGGGACTACATGTTCCCGCTGGGCACTCCCCCGAATTACGAACCGGCACCGTCGGATTCGATCGCCGCGCGGGCCGCCGCCCGCGGCGTCAGCCCGCTCGAAGAGGCCTACGACCGGGTCCTGGACGACGACGGTCACGCCATGCTCCTGGTCACCCTCGCCAATTTTCGCGACGGTTCCCTCGACACCGTCGCCGAACTGATCCAGCGCGACGACGTCATCCTGGGCCTCGGCGACGGCGGCGCCCACTACGGAATGATCTGCGACGCTTCATTTCCCACGTACCTGCTGACGCACTGGGTGCGCGACCGCGCCGCCGGCCGGCTGGACCTGGCACACGCCATCAAGGAGCTGACGTCGGTGCCGGCGCGCGTCGCCGGCCTGAACGACCGCGGCCGGATCGCGGTAGGCTACAAGGCCGATCTCAACGTGATCGACCAGGGCGCGCTGACGCTGCACAAGCCGACCATCGCACACGACCTGCCCGCCGGCGGGCGCCGCCTGGACCAGACCGCCGACGGCTACGTCGCGACCATCGTGTCCGGCGAGATCATCGCCGAGAACGGCGTACCCACCACTGCCCGGCCGGGACGGCTGGTGCGCGGCCGGCAACCCGCACCGGCGTGAGCAACGGCGACCTATCCTGGCGTCATGAGCGCGAAGGTCGATCTCGAAAAACTCGGCGACACCCTGGCCGACTTCCCGGTCGGCTTTCTGATCACCGTCGGTGACGATTTCCGCCCGCACACCGTGGCCGTCACGCCGGTATTCGTGGGCGGGTCGCTGACCATCGAACCCGTCGGAAACACCACGCAGCGCAATGCCGGCGCCCACCCGGCCGTCACGGTACTGCTGCCGCCGCGGGAACCCACGGGCTACTCGCTGATCGTCGACGGGACCGCCGAGGCGACCGAAGCCGGCCTGCGCGTGGTGCCGACTCGCGCCGTGTTGCATCGCAGCCCCGAGGGCGTCCACGACTGCGTCTCGCTCAAGGAAAGCTGAGTTATCCACAGGCTGACGCCGCGGGGACTGTCGCCGTCTGCCACTTTCGGCTGCTATTGAGCGATGACAGAGATCGAACGCATCCGTGCGGCCGGTGGCGGGGTGGTTTCCGCGGCACAGCTTCGCACGGCCGGCTGGTCTCACCTACGGATCAAGAAGCTGCCCGGCAATCGCGGAGGTCAGGCAGCCGCATCCTCGCCGGTCGAACCCGAGGGGGCACCGCCGGCAGGTTTGTCGGGGCCGCCGGGCGCCGGTGCAGGAGTCGTTGACTTGTCGGGTCGCCCGGTGGCCGCCTCGGTCTGAGCGGACTTGGTACCCGGCCGAACCTTGTTGCCCGACTTGACCTTTCCGGCCTTCTTGTCCGGCTTGCCGGTCGCGCTGCCCTGCGTGTCCGGCTTTGCCTCCGGAGTGTTCGCGGTCCCCTGAGTCTTCGAGGCATCCGGAGCCTTGGGGGCCTCCGGGTCGGTCGGCGCTTCCGGCGCTTTCGAAGTGTCCTGGGTCTCGGGAGTTTTCGCGCCATCCGGAGTCTTGGGCGTGTCCTGAGTCTTCGCGGCATCCTGAGTATTCGCGGCATCCGGGGTCTTCGCGGTATCCGGGGTCTTCGCGGTATCCGGGGTCGTCGCGGTGCCAGCGACTGTGAGCGTGACCGCGTCGGCGCTCGGCCCGTCGGCCGCCGGGATGTCGCCGGCAGCTACCCCCTGAACCGCGGCAGTCGGTGCCACCCCGGTCGCCGCAGTGGTTTTCGCGGCCGCGGTACTCGCCAACGCCGGCGGTACTGGCACCGGAAGGTTAGCCAGCAGATTGTCGAGCCCCTGCTGGATATTCGCGACCAAGGTCGTCGCGAATTGGCCGACGGGACCGGGGAGGGTGGTCAACGGATAGCTGAGATCGTGGATCAGATAGCCGGCCAATCCCCCTTCGGTGTCGGAGCCGAGGAGCCCGTAGACGAGATTGCTGAGTAAGCCGGGGAGGTCCTGAGGGGTCTTGATCGCCGCCTCGATGGTCGCTGCCACGTTGTACGGCAGGAAGCCGACATAGTCGACCAAATCCCACGCCGCCCACACCGGGGCAAGCGGAACATTGTTCAGCGAACTCACGATGCGCCCGGCAGTGGTGGCCCAGAAGGCATCGGTCGCGGCGACGCCGGTGGCCGGGTCGGGCAGCCCGCCAAGGGCGCTCCCGATGGCGTTGGCGATGCCGTCGGCGATGCTGTTGATCAGGCCCGGCTGGGTGGTACCGGGACCCACCGGATACGGCAGCCCGAATGCAATGTTGCCGATGGCGTTGGCTTTGAAGTCCCAGGGGAACGTGTAATACGGGTAGGACTCGGCCGGGTTGACGTACCGGTTGACCAGCCAGCTCAACACCGAAGGCGCATAGTCCGGCCGCTGTACCGAGACGGCGATGGCGGTCAGCGCGTCGAACGGCAGCGAGACCAGCGCTTCGATCGGGATGGCCACGCTTCCCGCCAGTCCGTCGACGATCCAGCCGGCGCCCGCCAGCGCATCGGTGATCAACGACGTGGGAACGACGTTGACCTCGACGGTCGGTACGGCACGCTCCGCCGCGCCGATTGACGCGCCGGCCGCGACCACGCCGGCCGCCAGAGCCGCCGCGGCCAACTTGGTAGGCATCAGTCGAATAGAAGCGTTCATGAGAGCGACCCCCTCGGTGGCGTGGCGGGCACCGAAGGTGATGCAGCGCCACAACGGAACCACTATTGACATTCATGTCAATTAGTAGCAGGTTCCCCGCATTCGCGTAGGCCGATCAGCAACCAAACCGAAAGCGGAGCAGATCGGGCCGGCGGCCGCCGCGTTGGCCGCGGCCGGTCACTCGCGGTCGATACCGGTGGCGCCGGAATCCTCCAGCAACCTCTTGAGCACGTCACCCGGATCCCCCTGATTCGGATGTAACTCATGCGTCGCCACGCCGCCGGATTCGGTCGCCACCCGGTCTGCACCGACAGTGTCCGGCGCCTGCGTCGCCGGTCCGCCGGCAGGGGCTTGCCCGTCAGGACCGCTCTGCCCCGGGCTCTGACCGCCCGCGCCGCCTGGCGCCTGCCCCTGATCGCCGGAACCGGGCTGCGGGCTGTCCGGGCTCGGCGGCGGATTCTCCGGACTCGGCGGTTGACCACCCTGATTCGGCGACTGCTCACCCTGGCCCGACGAGTCGCCATTCTGACCGGAGTCGCCCTTGCCACCGGAGTCTCCCTGACCCCCCTGACCGCCCTGACCGGACTTCGGCTCCGGATCCTTCAGCTTGTCCTGCAATCGTTTCGCCGTTTCGTTCCGGTGCTTACGCTGCTCCTCATCGGGCTCGGTCGAGGCGTCGAAACACCCGGCGGGCGCCTGCTGCACGACAGTCAGCGCCTCTTGCCACAGCGGCTTCGCCTGGTCGCGGTGCTTCTCCGAGTTCTTCACATCGCCGCGGGCCTCCAGCACCACGGCGAGGTTCACGCGCACCGGGCACGACTCTGCCTGGTCGACCAGTGCCAGCGCTTTCTTGAACTCGCCCTCCGCGTCTGTCAGTTTCCCTTCCAACAGAAGGCGGTCGCCGTCGGCGAAATAGGCCTTGTAAGAGTCGATCACGTTGAAGGACTTGAGTTTCCGTACATCGCCGGCCATCCCGTAGGAGTCGTACGCGGCGTAATCCGACTTCGCGGACTGCCCGTAAGCGACCATCGTGACCAATTTGACGGCGATCCCCAACACCAGCAGAGCCGGCAGCACCGAGATCACCAGCAGCTTGCGCCGCAATACTTTTCGGTGCGGGCCGGACGAGAAGTACCCGCCGACCGCCGCGACGGCCGTTTGCCACACCGCTGGCATCTGCATCATGCGCCCCGCACCTTCGTCATGCGCGAGACCCGGTACTCACGCGCCATGGCGAAGAGCTCATAGCCCAGCAACAGCATCGCGATGGCCGTGAAGATCCAGTAGAACTCGATGCGCTCGCCCGGCAGAGAAACCTGTTGCCGCTCGGCGGATGCCTTCGCATCGATCGCGGGGACGATGGTGGCCGTCGAATCGCCGGGCGACCGGTGGTAGTACGGCAGTTTCAGCTGGCCGGCGACGACCTTCAACGACGTCTCGTCCAACACCGAGAGGAACTGTCCGCCACTCGCGTCCGGGAAATAGGACATCTCACCGTTCGCCGCGAGCCTGCTAGCCACCCGGCCACCGCCCGTCGTGCCGTAACCGAGCACCGCGCCGCCGGCGATCAGCCCCGCGGGGATGTCGAACTTCGTCGCCGACCGCTTCGAAACACCGGCCCCCTCACCGAGATAGAAGACCACGTTGCTCGAACCCGGGTACTGGCGGTGCGCCAGCTCCAACTGTCGCTTGAGCTGCTCGTCGGCCGCACCGACGTCCACCTGATACACCGAATCGAAGTCCGACTGGTAGGCCGAATAGCCCTTGAGCAGTGCCCGCAGACTCCAGACGTCATCCGACAGCGGCCAGTCGACACGGGCCTTCGTCGCGAACGACGTGATCGAGAACCGCCCCGACGGGTACTGGTCGACTATCGACTGCATGTCGGCCCGAATCCCGGCCATCCGGAACTGGTTGTTCCCGTAGTCCTCGGCCTTGGAGTTGAGGGAGCGATCGACGACGAAGAACACGTTGACGTTGCGGCCGGCCGCCGCTGCCGCCGCGACAGACTGGTCCGAAACATGTTTGTCGCCTTCGACTCCCGGCCGTGCGGCCGCCGCGAAGAGGCACACAATCACCAAGGTCAGCAAGCTCCAGCGCAAGACCACCTTGCGCTGGCTGCCTTTCCCGACGACCACCAGCACCCGGTAGAGCGTGAACATGCGCAATATCAGGGTCAGCCCGGCAAGGAGCAGGAAGACCCACCACGCCACCACGGGTTGGAACGTCACCGGCGCACCCCCGCCAGGCTGATCGAGAAGACGATCACGAGGGCCAGCGCCACGGTCAGCACCGTGTTCGGCCGGTCGCGCACCTGCTCGACCAGAATCGTTCCGTCAGAACGGGTGAGCCCGGGCGGGTGGGCCCGGATGTCATCCAGATGGCTGCGCAGTGCCGCGTCCATCGCGTCCTGCTGGGTTCCGCTGTTGCCGCCCTTGGGATCTGCCGCGACATAGCTGATGAACCGTCCCCCGGTGGTCTCCGTGATGCCGCTGAGGGTGCCGGCGGCATCACGCGTCGTCGGGGTCAGCACGTTCAGCTGAATACCCGAGGACCTGGCCAGTGATCTCAGCGCGGCGTCGGTGTAGATGGGCGTCGTCGAACCGCCGGCCGGGCCGAGGTAGATCACCGAACGACGGGCATCCGACGTCTTGCCCACGCCTGGAAAACCCTTCATACACAAGGCAAGAGCGTCGTTGACCGTCAACCGGTAATCGGAGTAGTTGACGGCCCGGCCGAACTCGTGTTGCGCACGTTGCAGCGCGGCGGCGTCCTCTGGCGAGGGCTTCTGCTCGGCCTTCAGCCGCTCCAGCCCGGCATAGCGGCCCAGTTGTTCCTGGAGATAGGAATAGTCCCGGGTCAGCGGGATCACCCGCAGAGTGCGGGAAGTCAGGCCGAGGCGCTGTGTCTCGAACCTGGCGGCCTGGTCACGGAAATACGACAGCACGACGGACGCGTCATGGGCGGTCGGATCGTCCTCCACGCACAGCATGATGTCCTCCGGGTGTGCCCGGTTGACGTCCGCGGCGGTCGCTTGTGCGCTGACGGGCCGCGCGGTGGCGATGATCGCGCACAGCGAGACGGCGACCGTCGTTGCGGCGATGGCCGCCAACATGATTCGGTACCGGCGATAGGCGCGCGCGTACTCGGGCAGCTCGGTCAGGCGGCCGACCCAGGCCAGCGGGCGCAACCGCCGCTGCTGTTGCCGAAGCGGCCAGAGGAACGCGACGGCCACGATGACGCCCAGGACCGTCAGTCCCACGACGACGACCCACCACCATCTCAGCTCCATGATCGGATCGCACTCCGCACCTGTGCTGCCGCGACAGCGACGTCGGGATGATCGACAACGTCGAATTGCCGGGTGTACAGGGCCCGCACGATGGGCGCCGCCGCGGCCGCGGGCCCGCGCTCCACCTCACCCAACGTCATGTACTGGGCCCGTACCCCAGTGCGGTAGAACACGAAATTCCGGAGTATGCGGCTCATTTCGGCATACGCCTGGCGGCTGCTCAGCTCACCGGCACGGTATCGGTCGGCCACCTGCCCGACCGCGGAACCGAACTTGCGCTGCAGCACCCGAGCGCTGATGTCGCGGATCACCGGGATCGTGCGCAGTCGTTCCACGGGGAGTGTCCACACCACCACGCCGCCGAACCATCCGATCACCCCGAGGATCAGCAGGATGCCGAGCACCAGCCAGAGCGCCGAGTACGGCAACGGCGCCACGATCCACTTCAGAAAGTCATTTGCCACGGCCGGCCTTCTTCAACATCAGGGTGACGGCGTTGAACAACTCACCGCTGCCGGAGACGCGGGCGCACGGAATCGCGGAACTGTTGACGTACTGCTCGAAGGCCGCCTCCCGCGCCGCCTCGGCCCGCCGGTAGGCCTCCAGTACCCGGTGTCCCAGAATCTCCTCGCGCAGTAGCGTTCTGCCGCTGTCGACGTCATATCCCTCACCGCCGAATCCCGGCGCTCCGATCAGCGGGGCATCACGCACCGTCACCCAGTACACGTCGTGCCGCGCCGCCAGTTTGCGGAACTGCTCGTCGAGTGCCGACCCGACGTCGGGTTCGTCGGAAATGACGAAAACGATGTGCCTGCGCCGGAAATGGTGCTGCACATAGTCCAGTTGCGCGCAGATATCGCTGCGGCCGCTGTCCGCCACGTGGTGCCGGTTGACGCGTTCCAGGATGTGTTCGAGGTGTGCCTCGCCACGCCGGTTCGGCATGTGCGCCGAACCCGTCGCATCTCCGTACACCAAACCCATCTCGTCGCCCTTGCTGATGGCGATGAGCCCCACCAGTCCAACGGCATTGAGCACCACCCGCTGCTTGACCTCACCACCGGCCGCCAGCGCCAGCATGTTTCGGCCGAGGTCCGTGACCATCAGGATTCGCTGTTGGCGGTACGAGACGAATCGCTTGACCAACACCTCCGGCGAGCGCGCCGACGCTTTCCAGTCGATATCGCGGACGTCGTCACCCGGGACATACGGGCGCAGATCGTCGAACTCGAGACTCCGCCCCTGGAACATCGAGCGATGCTCGCCTTCGAGCAGCCCGCGGGACACCCCGTTCGGACCCGACAGCCGATTACCGGCCAGGGTCTGCGCCTTGACCTCCTGCAGTAGAACGCCCATCGACTAAGGAGTTCGGACTGCCTGAATGACGTTGTCTATCAACACTTCCGGGGTGACATTCTGGGCCACCGCCTCGAACCCGAGAATGAGCCGGTGCCGCAGCACCCGGTGCGCCAGCGCTTTCACGTCGTCGGGCAGCACGTGGTTGCGGCCGGACAGGAGTGCCAACGCCCGCGCCGCCTTGCAGAAGGCGATGGTGGCGCGCGGACTGGCGCCGTACTCGATGAGCCGGGCCAGATTCGCCGGGAGGTACTGCTGCGGGGTGCGGGTCACCGCGACGATCTGGGTGATGTAGTTGACGATCGCCGGATCAAGGTAGACCCGCCTGACCACGTCCCGGATGTAGAGGATGTCGTCGAGCGAAGCCACCGGGGCGGTCCGGTGATTGGTGTAGACGCCGGCGTCGATCCGGAAGACCATCTCCGCTTCTTCACGCGGATTCGGATAGGTGAGGATTTCCTTGAACATGAACCGGTCCATCTGCGCCTCGGGCAGCGGATAGGTCCCCTCCTGGTCGACCGGGTTCTGCGTCGCGAGCACCAGGAACGGCTCGGGAATCTTGTAGACGTCGCCCGCGATGCTGGTCTGGCGCTCCTCCATCGCCTCGAGCATGGCGCTCTGGGTTTTCGCACTCGACCGGTTGATCTCGTCCAGCAGCACGATGTTGGCGTGGACCGGACCCAGCTGGGTGTGGAAGACGCCTTTGGACGCGTCGAAGATCTGGGTGCCGATGATGTCGCTGGGCAGCAGGTCCGGTGTGCACTGAATGCGCCGGAATTTGGCCTGCACCGCGTCGGCGACCGCCCGGGCCGCCGTCGTCTTGGCAAGTCCCGGAACGCTTTCCAGCAAAACGTGGCCACCGGTGAACAGCCCGATCAACAGACTCTGTTGCAGCCCGGCCTGCCCCACCACCTTGGCCGCGAACGCCCCGGACACCGCGTGCACCACCGCACGGGCGCGGTCGAGCTCTTCCCGCGTCGGCTGCGGCTGCATCGTGTTCGTCGGGGCGCTCATCCGTGCTCAATTCTCTTCGTGCAAGCGCTCATCGGCCGAACCACTTCACGGTCAACGGATCCTGTGACATGTCGATCTGGCCCATCAACGGGACGAACTGCTTGCCCTGCACCGTCGCGCCACTGGTGCTCGTCGCGGTGATGGTCCACTGTGACGTCCCCATGGTGCGCACCGTCAGATCGAACGGGGTGAACGTGTATTTGACCTGGCTCAGATCGGCCGGCGCTTCCCAGTGCACGGTGCCGTCGACGAGCGTCGGATTCGGCATGGCATTGGGGCAGCCGGGCGTCGACAGCGCTGTGGACTTGGCACATTCGGCGATGGAGGCGGCCACCGCCTGTTTGGCCGCCGCCGAGCCGGCCTCACTGAGCTGCATCTGTGCGCCGACACTGAGGCCGACGCCGGAGGCGACCAATCCGTCGAGCAACACCGGCCGCGCCGTCGACACCGTCAGATACTTGCTCGACGAGCCCAGATCGAGCCACCCCGGAAACACATACACCGGCGTATTGCTCGGCGCGGGCTTGCCGAACAACGTGAGCGGCGCGGCCGGCAGCGGCTGGCCGGTGGCGGGGTTGTTGATCTGGATACCGCCCGTCGCACCCAGATTCACCTTGACGCTGGCCGTGGCGAGCTTCCAGCCGCTGTCGTCCTTCTTCACCATCAAGGTCTGGTCGGCGGTCTGCTCACCGAAGTTGACGGAGACGTGCACCTGGGCCATGGGACCGGTCTCGTTGGCGCTCAGAATCCGGATGTTGGTGATGGGCCATTTCGCCGTCTGCTGCTTCAGCACATCGTCGGTGAGGAAGTCCTTGGATGCGGGCTGGTCGGCGCCGAATGCCAAGGCGGCGCCCGCATCTCCCTTCGAGAGCGCTTCCAGGTAGCCCTTGACCGCGGCCTCCGCGGAACTCGCGCCGCCACCGCCGGGACCGCCCGAGCCGCCGCCGGAAAACGACACGATCGCCACGACGATGCCCACCACCAGGAGCACCGCGAGGGTGGCGCCGCCGGTGATGAACAGTGCCTTCTTGTTCTTGGCCGGCTGTGTCGGCTGCGCGTATCCGGGTTGCGGAAAGTGCTGGAACTGCTGCTGCGGCGCACCGGGCCAGCCCACCTGCGGCGGCGGACCCTGAGGCCCTGCCGACTGCGGCGTACCTACCGGAGCCGGTCCACCCCACTGCGGCGCGGGCGGCGGCTGCCGGTAACCGTGGTGCTGCGGTGTCGGTCCATCAACCGGATTGGGGCCCCCGAACTGCGACTGCGGTGGTTGCGTCACGCGACGAAGCCACCTTCACGAAGCGTCACCAATTGAACCTCCCCCTCTCCCCGTGCCGACTTGCGCCGGCGACCCGACGGTATCACCTCTCCAGGTGGACCTCCGACGCACGAAAAAGCCCCGACTCGCAAGCGAGCCGGGGCTTTCCCGTAAAGAGAGCTGGACTTAGAAGTCCATACCGCCCATGCCACCGGTCGGGTCGCCCGCGGGTGCGGACGCCTTCTCCGGCTTGTCGGCGACGACGGCCTCGGTGGTGAGGAACAGCGCCGCGATGGACGCCGCGTTCTGCAGCGCCGAGCGGGTGACCTTGACCGGGTCGGCAACGCCGGCGGCCAGGAGGTCTTCGTACACGTTGGTCGCGGCGTTCAGGCCGTGACCGGCGGGCAGGTTCGACACCTTCTCGGCGACGACGCCCGGCTCCAGACCACCGTTGAAGGCGATCTGCTTGAGCGGAGCCGACAGCGCGACACGCACGATGTTGGCACCGGTCGCCTCGTCACCCTCGAGCTTCAGCTCGTCGAGCGCCGGGGACGACTGCAGCAGGGCCACGCCACCACCGGCGACGATGCCCTCTTCGACGGCAGCCTTCGCGTTGCGGACGGCGTCCTCGATGCGGTGCTTGCGCTCCTTGAGCTCCACCTCGGTGGCAGCTCCGGCCTTGATGACTGCAACGCCACCGGCCAGCTTGGCCAGGCGCTCCTGCAGCTTCTCGCGGTCGTAGTCGGAGTCGCTGTTCTCGATCTCGGCACGGATCTGGGCCACCCGGCCGGCGATGGCATCGGAGTCGCCCGAGCCCTCGACGATGGTGGTCTCGTCCTTGGTGACGACGACCTTGCGGGCGGTACCCAGCAGCGTGATGTCGGCGGTGTCGAGCGAGAGGCCGACCTCTTCGCTGATGACCTGGCCACCGGTGAGGATCGCCATGTCCTGCAGCATCGCCTTGCGACGGTCACCGAAGCCCGGGGCCTTGACGGCGATGGACTTGAAGGTGCCGCGGATCTTGTTGACCACCAGGGTCGAAAGGGCTTCGCCCTCGACGTCCTCGGCGATGATCAGCAGCGGCTTGCCCGACTGGATGACCTTCTCCAGCAGCGGCAGCAGGTCCTTGACGGTCGAGATCTTCGACGAGACGAGCAGGATGTACGGGTCCTCGAGGACCGCTTCCTGGCGCTCGGCGTCGGTCACGAAGTAGCCCGAGATGTAGCCCTTGTCGAAGCGCATGCCCTCGGTGAGCTCCAGCTGCAGGCCGAAGGTGTTGGACTCCTCGACGGTGATGACACCCTCGTTGCCGACCTTGTCCATGGCCTCGGCGATCAGGTCACCGATGGACTGGTCACCGGCCGAGATACCGGCGGTGGCAGCGATCTGCTCCTTGGTGTCGATCTCCTTGGCGGACTCCAGCAGGCGAGCGGTGACCGCCTCGACGGCCTTCTCGATGCCGCGCTTCAGGCCGAGCGGGTTGGCGCCCGCAGCGACGTTGCGCAGGCCTTCGCGAACCAGGGCCTGGGCCAGCACGGTGGCGGTGGTGGTGCCGTCGCCCGCGACGTCGTCGGTCTTCTTGGCGACCTCTTTGACCAGCTCAGCGCCGATCTTCTCGTACGGGTCCTCCAGCTCGATCTCCTTGGCGATGGACACACCATCGTTGGTGATCGTGGGGGCGCCCCACTTCTTCTCCAGGACGACGTTGCGACCCTTGGGGCCCAGCGTCACCTTTACCGCGTCGGCGAGGGCGTTCAGCCCGCGCTCGAGGCCGCGACGGGCCTCTTCGTCATACGCAATTGTCTTGGCCATTGCGAAGTAATTCCTCCGGTTGGGAATTGCACGTCTTTGGTCAGGCGCAGCGCCCGCGACGGACGACCTGGGCTGTGCTCGCAGATGCGGCCCCGGCCTCACTGTCCCGACCTAGCACTCACCTATCGAGAGTGCCAAGGTTGTTTTTAGCACTCTGGCAGTGCGAGTGCAAGGTCGTTCGCCATCCGCGCAAGCGCCAGGGCAACGGCGGGTAACAGGTGGATCAGGAGGCCGACCGGTATTGCGCCACCTGCGTCGCGTATTCGTCGAGCAGTCGCAGCGACTCGCCCTCATCCACCGAGGGCAGGAACAATCCGAGCTGCCCGTAACCGAGGGCTTCGGCGGCCTGCCAGTAGTCGGCCTTCACCGGCGCCCCGAACATGGCCAGCGGAACGTCGTGACCGGCGGCCTCACGCATCTGTCCGATGCGTTCGGCCAGCACATCCCGGGGCAGCGGGTTGGAGATCCAGCCGGCACCGTGCCGGACGACCCGCTTGACGGTGGCATCCGAATTCCCGCCGACGTAGATCGGCGGGTGTGGCTTCTGCACCGGCTTGGGGCGGCAGTACGACGAATCGAAGTTGACGAACTTCCCGTGATATTCGGCGGGTTCCTCGGTCCAGAGCTCCTTGATCGCCTCGATGCTCTCGTCCAGCCGGGCGCCCCGCGTCTTCGGATCGGTGCCGTGATCACGCATCTCCTCGAGGTTCCACCCGGCGCCGACACCGAGGGTGAACCGGCCGCCGGAGATGAGGTCGATGCTCGCCGCTTCCTTCGCGGTGTGGATCGGGTCGCGCTGGATCAGCAGGGCGACGCCGGTGAACAGTTCGATCGTGGAAGTCACCGCGGCGGCAGCGGCGAGCGTGACGAATGGGTCGAGGGTGTTGTAGTACCAGGGCGGCAGGTCACCGCCGTTCGGATACGCGGATTCCCGGCTCGCCGGGATGTGACTGTGCTCGGCGACGATCAGCGACGCGAAGCCCCGGTCCTCGATCGCCCGCGCCAAGGTCACCGGGTCGATGGTGTCGTCGTCCACGAACGTGGCGATTCCGAACTTCATGCGGCCGACGCTACTCCCGACGCGGCCGCAGGCCATCCATCATCAACTCGACCACCCGATCGGCAGATTCGGGGTTGTAGCGCTGTGCGGCCTGCGCCGCCACGAGCAGCGTCTTCACGTCAGCGGCCGTGACATCCACACGAACGGCGCCGGCCCCTTGGGCAGCCGCCAGCAGCTCCCCCAGCATCGCCCGGAATTCCTCCTCGACGTCAGGCACCAGCGTGTTGACGTCGATCCCTAGCCCGGCGAGCGCGTCGACCAGACCCTGATCGGTTTCGCCCCACCGGACCATCGAACGCAGGAAGTCGAACAGCGCGTCGCCCGGCGCATCCGACGCCAGACAGGCGCGGCCGGCACCCATGACGACTTCCAGCCGATCCTCGATCACCGCGCGGTAGAGGTCGTCCTTGGTCGGGAAATGCCGGTAGACGGTGCCGGCGCCGACGCCCGCCCGGCGGGCGATCTCGTCGATGGGCACCGAGAGGCCCTCGTCAGCGAAGGTCTGATAGGCGACTTCGAGCACGCGAGCCCTGTTCCGGGCCGCGTCGGCACGCAGCGGACGCTTCGGCTTGCAGATCATCATGCTCCCGGGAACAAATAAAACGGGGCGACCGTTCCGGATATGTGAAGCATCCGGGGCGCTCGCCCCGGATAAGGCCAAGGCTACCGAGGAACCGTCATGACCAAGTGGACAACCGCCAGCATTCCCGACCAGACCGGACGCACTGCCGTCATCACCGGAGCGAATACCGGACTCGGCTACGAGACCGCCGCGGCACTCGCGGCCAAGAACGCACACGTCGTGCTCGCCGTCCGCAATCTCGACAAAGGCAAGGACGCCGTCGACCGCATCCGGCAGGCCACCCCCGATGCCGACGTCGTTCTCCAGGAACTCGACCTCAGCTCGTTGCAGTCGGTTCGGGAAGCCGCCGAACAGCTGAAAGCGGAGTACCCGGCGATCGACCTGCTGATCAACAACGCCGGCGTGATGTGGACACCGAAGCAGACCACCGCCGACGGCTTCGAGATGCAGTTCGGCACCAACCACCTGGGACACTTCGCGCTCACCGGGCTGCTGCTCGACCAACTCCTGACGGTCCCCGGTTCCCGCGTCGTGACCGTCAGCAGCCTGGGCCACCGGATTCGCGCCGCCATTCACTTCGACGACCTGCAGTGGGAACGGCGCTACAACCGGTTGGAGGCGTACGGCCAGGCCAAGCTCGCCAACCTGCTCTTCACCTATGAACTACAGCGACGACTGACGGGCGCGGAGACCGTCGCCCTCGCCGCGCACCCGGGCGGATCGAGCACCGAACTGATGCGGCACATCCCCATACCGCCTGCCGTCGTTGCGCCCGTCGCAGAACGGCTGTTCCAGAGTGCGGCCATGGGGGCCCTGCCCACCCTGCGCGCCGCGACCGACCCGGCCGCATACGGCGGCCAGTACTACGGGCCGGATGGACGGTTCCAGCAGACCGGGTACCCGAAGGTCGTCGGCTCGAGCGACCAGTCGCATGACACCGAGCTGCAGCAGCGGCTGTGGACGGTGTCCGAAGAACTTACCGGTGTGACGTTCCCGGTCTGAGCAGAACGAAGTCCTGTGGGTTGCGCGACAGGAGGTTTCGCGCAACCCACAGGACTGCCTGGCGTCTCGGCCCCGAAGAGTCTCAGTAGCCGATATTCAGCAGACCGTTGCGGCCGTCACCCACGGTGACGACGCCGCCGCTCCCGTTACCGATGTTCAGGATCCCGGTGCTCCCGTTGCCGATATTGGCGACGCCGGTGTTGCCGTTGCCCAGGTTCAGGATGCCCTTGTTCCCGAAACCAAAATTGAGGACGCCGGTGTTAAGGGCGCCGCCGTTGAGCACACCGTCGTTGCTGCCAGGCCCGAGGTTGATGCCAGAGTCGGCGGAAGCCGCGCCTGCACCGAGCAGCGCGATTGCGCCAGCACCGACCACTGCCGCCCCCAACAGGACGGTTGAACGGATCATCGACATGACTTCTCCTTCGCTAGCCTGAATGTGGATGCACCAAGAGTAGACAGTTATCGAGCCGATGAGAAGCGATTTCAGCAAATAACGCTACTTGCTCACGCGAATCCACAAGCCGACACCAGCAACAAGTCCGCGCAAACATCTCTCAACGAGCGCGTACCTCCAATAATCATTCAATCTGACTAATTTTCAACATAATTCACGAACTACTCGACGCGCTAGAATTGACGATCCGCACGAATTTCAGACCGCCCGATCGATGGACTCGCGCGCTACGGCCGCAAATACAACGACTACGGCAAATATAACTCTGCGACTGGCCATTTACGCGCTCGAGCAATTGCGTAACATCACCGAGCCCTCAAGGTGGTTTGCTGCTGGATCACGGCAAACCCACCCTCGCCCCGAGGCCGGCGATCCTTCGCGATCCCGCGAGGCGCCCGGAGAACGCCAGATCGGTTGCGCACCACAGAACTGAACGTGTTCTAAATTTCTCCCACGCAGCAACCTTGCCGACCGCCCGACGGCGGACCGCGACCACGGCGCCCCGGAACCGAAGCCTCGTCAAAATATGCACGGCAGCCGACTTTTCCGCAGGTGAGAATGCCTTTTCCGCGATGCATCCGGTACCCGCGGTCCGTCGATATGAACGGGCGCACACTTTCCCCAAGATGTTCACAGCTTTCGATTACGAGTGTTAGTCTCGCCACGTTTATTTACGGGGGTGTTGTTTCTCACACCCATGCGCGAGGAGGATCGTGGGCAAGCACAGGGCAGTGGGGACGAACAGCTGGTGGAGCGCGGCAGGCCCGCTCGCTGCCGCGGGGTTGACGAGCGCGGCATTCGCCAGCGCCGGCGTCATGCTGCTACTGGGGCCCGATTCTCCGACGATGCAGTCCGTTACCGCAGACATCAGGCTGGTCAAAACCGAGAGCTCCACCGGCGACGGTGGCGCCAAGTCGGGCAACGCCGGCGCCGCCAAGGCGAGCGACGGCAAGACCAAGAACCCGAGCAAGCCGAAGCCGTCGACCAAGCCGTCCACGAAGCCGTCCACGAAGCCGAAGCCGTCCGCCGAATCCGGTGAGACGCCGTCGTCCGGCAGCGCGACCGACACCCCGCGCACCCCGCGCCAACAGGCCCAAGACCGCATGCGCCAGTACGCGGACGACGCCAGAAAAGCCCTGAACGACATCACCCGGGGCATCAAGCCGCCCAAGCACGCCACCCCCGGCACGGGCAGCCACTCGCGGGGTCCGCGCCCCACGGCCGCACAGAAGCCCGATCCGGCGGACAAGGCGAACTCCACCTCGGCCGTCGGCCCCAAGCAGCAGCCCCACACCGGCCCAACCGCGGGCACCTCGGCCGGCGCCGCGACCCCGACGGTTCCGAGCGGCCCGTCCACTCCGGCAACCCCGTCCGCGCCGGCGGCCCCGGGAGCCGGCGCGGTCATGACGGCGCCCACGACCAAGACGTTCAACCCGATCACCGGCCTGCTGTCAGCGGTCGGCCTGGGCACGATGCTGGCACCCGACGCGCCGACCCACCCCGATCAGATGCCCGGCGTCTGGGCCCTGATGGCCTGGGTGCGCCGCCAGGTCGAGTACGGCGCCCCCAAGCGGTTGCACCCGGGCGCCCCGCAATCCGTGGCTGCCACCGCCCCGCCGACCACGGCCAACCCCCTGGGCACCGTCAACCCCCTCTCGGCGACCAACCCGCAGACTGCACCCGCTCCGCAGGGGCCCGTC